>ERZ1024431.1-NODE-1-length-105530-cov-39.929851_pt1 | contig 105530 bp, 135 predicted proteins | sample MGYA00520782_ERZ1024431 | MGnify/ENA primary metagenome ERZ1024431 (study PRJEB33242, sample SAMEA3444288) | Homo sapiens | biome: Host associated; feature: Gastrointestinal tract; material: Stool | place: Uganda | collected 2011-01-01 ...
GCGACCACCGAGATCTACACTCTTTCCCTACACGACGCTCTTCCGATCTCTTATACTAATAATAGAATTGTACACTTTCTTATAGAACTTATCTACGCAAATTTTGAGTGTTTTAAAAGCAAATCCATAATTATACTTTGTTATCTTATTTTTATGAACATGATATATAATATATGGATCATTAGTAAATATATTAGTAGAAGTAGTTATACCAGTAATAGTAAAGTCCTTTCCAACATGTTTCTGAAGATTAAATTCAAGCGGCGAATCAATGTATGTACTTTCAAATTTTAATATACCAGAAGGGGTTAAGTTAACATTGAAATTATATTTACCAACATCTCTAATGATAGAATTAAATTCAGTGCATTCTTTAGGGTCTTTATAAAATTTACATGATAAATTAATTTGAGTATAAGCTTTTTTGTAATATTTATTACTTAATTTCACAAGCCAATTAGGACTTACTTGATGTTTGTCTGTAAATCTATTTCTAGGGTATAAAAAAGGAAATCTAATACACAAGTAGACACACTTAGGAATTCTAAGTATCCTATTTATTTTATATTTTAATCTATGAAGGTATTTCATCTACACATTTTTTAAAATCTAAAAACATCTTATTCTCTGAATGATTTTCAAGTAATTCATCTAATGATGATGCTACATCTGAAACTAATTCAGAATTAGGGTCAGAAAGGTAATCATATAGCTCATTAAATGTAGAGAACTTGTTTTTATCTGAACCTATAGCATACAACCATATTAACTCAGAGTTGTATTCTCCAAAGTATAGTTCCAATAAAATACATACAGTGCCACAAGCTAGTTGTTTTATTTCTATTAAATCTTTAGAGCACTTAGAATCTACAAACCGTGTTTTTTGAATGCATACTATTATAGCTAACAAATCTTCTCTGGTTAATTTATGTTTCATTATATATCAATTTTATATATTAAAGTCTTCATAATAAGTAGTTAGGAATAGACTTATCTGCGGTAGTATAATTAAAATATTTAATTATTACTAGCTTTATATCTGATTTCGTCCTTGCAGTATCTCTTAAATAAATTAGTATTAAGTATTATCATCCTTTTGGTATATAATTAAATCACTTGTAGTACGACTACAGGCTACATATTGTAACTGCCGAAGTTCTTCTTTATTTGTACATCTCCAGATATTCTCCATATCTATCATTACAATAGAATATTGAGATGACTGTGATTTATGAGTTGATATACAATATCCATAATCTAGTGATTTACGTTTAATTATCCTATTATCGTATCTTAGATCAAAAGTAGTTAAAAATGATTCTGACAAATCATAATATTTACTCCATAAAGCATTAACTCTTTTTTTATATACATTATTCTTATCAGCATTAACCGCAGATAACCTAAGTCCTTCTAACCTATAAGCTAGATTATTAATATTTTTTTCTGAATTATCTTTAGATAATACTATTACTTTAAAAGTAGAATCATCTGATTTTAACCCTAATTCCCAAGCATTTAATTCTAAATACTTAGTTTTATTTACTGATGTTATAATATAATCACGAGAATTTTCTATTTTTAATCCTAAATAGTTAGTTGTGTCATAACCTGTTAGAACTTCTCCAACAACAAATTCTTCTTTATATCCTAAATATTCTCTAATTAATTTATTTAATGCGTTAATTCTATTATTAGTATAAGAAACTAATTTTATTAAATTAGAATCACTAAAATCTTTAGATATTTTAAATAAATAACTATACTTTTTAAGCATTTGTACAATATTGTTACATACTGTAATATTAGAATAATCATCAGAAATGCTTTTAAATTTATATAATGGCTTTTCTCTTAAATAATTTAATACTTTAGATAAACAACTTTCTTTTTGTCTATATATCTTATTTAGATAAATTGTTCTATTACTAAATGCTTTAGAAGGTTTATTTTCTTTTACAGAATAAAGCTGTTTAGGGTCTCCTACAAATACTATCTTTGATGACTTATATTCTTTTAATAGTAAATCATATAGATCACTATTAATCATACTACATTCATCTACAATAAGGACATCATATTTATACACTTGATGTGATCTTTTGAAAGAAGTATCTAAAAAGTTAAATTCTAATTGTGAAGCATCAAAATTTAATACATTTAAATTAGGTCTAAGATTTAATAGAGAATGTATTGTTAAAGCTTCTCTTCCTTTCATTCCTTTTGATTCTAATACTAATTTTGCCTTATTTGTTGGAGCAATAAAAGCAGTCCAGTATCCGTTATCAGCTAATATGTCATATAACATACTAGCAATCATACTTTTAGAAGTTCCCGCTGACCCAGTTAAACAAATGCAGTGTTCATCACTAGTTATAAAAGAAGTCAAATCGGATAATGCTTTTCTTTGAGCATCGTCCAATCTGACTTTGTATTCTTTTTCTAATTTATTTATATCATAATTCATTACTTACCTGTTGATCCAAATCCACCACGAGAATAGGAATCTAAATTATCAACCCATTCAAACTTGATTTTAGAAGTAAATAACCACTTAATTTTTTGTCAAATAGTAGCCTTCTGACTTAGTTGAATTCTAAATTGACAAATACGATCTCCCTTTTTAATAACAGTACGTTCTAAAGAAATTGCAGGAAATTTCCATTCATCATCATTTCCAGAGTAAGTATTATCGATAATTCCAAGGGAATTAGATTGAACTATTTTAAAATTCTTAAATGTACTGCTTCGAGGTACTATATGAGCCTCAAATCCTTTTGGAAGAATCATAGCAAATCCGAGTCGTATAAGACAACTATCAAACGACACATCTCTAAATCGCTTACCATTTAACTCATATTGTACCCCAGCTTGCGGTGCTACAAGTTCTATATCTTCGGCTGCATGGAGATCAATCCAATCTCCTTTTTCAATAATTTCAAATTTACTCCCTTCAATAATTTCTTTAACTTTAATCCTCATATATATGTTTATTTAAATATTTATTTACAACGGATAGTATTTCATGTAACGTATCCCACTCATCATCATTCAAATCAAGATATCTATCAGATACAAATTCTGCTATATAATCATCATTATATTCGTTATATCTGAAAATTAATATAGTATAACAATTTTCCTTTGACTTAAAACAGCTTTTGTGTACTCTGATAGAATGAGTTCCGTCTAAATAAAATTCACCCTGTTTTTCAAAATTTGACTCAGTGCCATAATAACTATTCGGATAATACTTTACAATTTCAAATGAAATATGTTTAGGTAATTCTCCAATATATGTACATGGTTTGAATTCTAAATTTTTTATTCTATATGTTTCCATACTTATATCTTAAATAAAATATTAGTTACAACGACTTCAGCCGCAGGACATACAGCTTACACATCCTGAAGTAGCAACCAATGGTTCCCCACATTCTGGACATACGTTTTTATTATCATGATTGGCATTTATTGAAGGTTTTGTATCTGGAACACTAATCTGCTCTTTTTGAGGAATTTTTACATTATCTTTTATAGCTTCTGTAATTACTCTTGATATAATATCTGGGCATGACAAACCATCAATATTAATTTTTCTAGCCTTACATGTACTACAAGCAGGGCAATTAATTCCTCTTATCTGATCAATTATCTCATCGACTTTAACACCACTTCTAAGATTAAGAGAAATTAATCTTGTTACAGCATTCATGTTAGCTTGACAGATACCACCTTTAGATGTATGTGTGAACACTTCTACAAGATTACCCTTATTATCCTTATTGCAAGTTATATATAATGTTCCACATGCACATTTTTTACAAAAAGTTGCACCATGTGTTGTACCAAGTGTTTTGCGTGAAACTGGTGCAATGGAATCAAATTTGAAAGATTGTTTTTCTTCTTCAACTTTAATAGATTCCCCCATAATAGCTGGTCTACTATTTTCCCTAAATATCGTTAACCCTTTTAAACCAGCTTTCCATCCAGCTAAATATAATTTTTCTACATATTCTTGTGATGTATCTTTCTTAAGATTAATTGTAGAACTTATTGCTGTATCAATATACTTTTGTAATGCTGCTTGAAGCTTTATACGATCATATGAATCAATATCATATGCTGTTACAAGAATATCATCATCTATAGAAGAATTAGGAACAGAATCAAGATATTCTTTTACAATTTTAGCATAAACATCATATACCTTTTCTTCTTTATTAAGAGATACTGTTTTTCTCTGAAATTTCTTCATAAACAGGGGTTCCAAACCGCCCGATACTCCAAGCATAGTTGAAATTGCTTTTTCTTTAAAGACGTTCACAACACGTCTTTTACATACTATGTACTCTATATTACTATAGAGATGAGACTATATCTTATCATCAATATATATTTTATTTACATTTTGTTTTGAATGTACAAAACTATGACATTTATTACAAAGACAAACTAGATTATCAATTTGATTGGCTTGAGTTTTATTGTCAAAATATCTGTAATTACGTATATGGTGTACATCTAATTGTTTATGTCAATCATTTTCTGTTACACCACAAATTTGACAGGTATAATTGTCACGTAAACGAGCTTCGTTTCTAAAATGTAATCATCTTCCTGTATATTTTCTTTTACCCCCTTTTCATGTTGGTGAATTTTCACCAGTATAAATTTCAGAATAATGAGCTGCCATACAGTTCTTATCGCAATATACATATTTTCTACTTTTTAGTTTAGCTGGAATTACTTCTAGTTCTTTATGACAATAACCACATTCAGTTTTTATTCTAACTTTACTATCTTCTCCTAGCTCTTTTCGACGAATCTTTATACAGTCGTCACAATATTTTCTACCACGCTGGATAATAATTTTTCCACAGCGTATACAGTGTTTTATTTTCTTAGCAGCTGCGTATGCACACTTCTTAGAACAATAAGATAGTTCTTGTGAACGAATATACTCAAATTCTTTTTGACAATATGGACAAACTTTAGTTAGTCTATGTCCAGTTTCTCTTGCTTTTTGTTTAAATTCCTCTTTATATCTTTCATTAAGAGCTTTAATTTTTTCTTTCATTACAGATGTACATTTAGCATCTTCTCCTTTTCTTGTTTCAATATTATATTTTGCTAAATAACGACGAACTGTAGTTTGGCTAATATTAAGTTGTTTTGCAATATCCCTTGTTGACAGCTCTTCTTCAATATAAAGTTTTTCTAATTCTTCTTTTGTAAATTTTAGTTTCATATTTGATGATTTACCCGTTTCCATCAGCATACGTTTCTGATGTACTCTCTTTCGAGATAGTCGTTGAACGTTCTCCATATCCTTAGACTTAGGAGCTTCGCTGCTGATTATCTTTTATATTAAAATAATCCCTATATTGTAGAATTATAGTACAAGTATAGAACTATTTTTAATAAATTCCAAATTATTATTACATAAAAAATAGTTTCCTATTAATTTTTGTAAATTTAGAAAAAGATGTCCCAGCAATTAGGGTAATTTATACTGAGCCAATATCAAACCCAGTTGGTGCTATCGAAAGTAATGAACAGTTTCTAAGACCAAATTTTTTCATTTTTTCAAGTTCATCACTTGAAAAGGCTTTTTTCATTATACTAGACTCAAATACCTTATCTGAATATCCTGGAAATGTTCCAAGTTCTTTAGCAAGATCATATGAAGCAAATACAGAATTTCTGAAAATAAGTCTCATAATGTTCTCTGCAAGTTGGATCGATTCAGAACTCCCATATTTAATATTTAATTTTATAAACATATCATGAAGTCCCATAATTCCTATTCCAAGGTTTCGATATCTAGCGATTTGTTCTTGTTGTTCTTTAAGAGGGTGGTTATGAAGATTTTCATCTATAATCCTATCCATTTCTCTAACAATAATCTTTATATCTGAAACCAGTTCAGAATAATTAACTGTCGCAAATTTTGTAAAAGGATCTTTTACGTATTCAGATAGATTTATTGAAGATAAATTACAGGACATATTTTTTGGCAAAGGTTGTTCACCACCTAATTTGTTAATACTCGATTATTCAAGTATGACTGATCATTTCTGTCAGTCTCTTTATATTACTATAAAGTACAGACTATATCATCACCTCTTTTGAGGGATATTCGTACAAAGTTTTATATGCAAATGAAGGTAAAATATACGGTGTAATATTATTTAAAAATTTAATGTGATCTTTAGTACGAAGACATAAATAATAATATTGGTTCTGTTTCTGGATATTCCATTCTAGATCTAAATTATCTTTTAATGCTTTTTTTAATAATAATTGATCTCCATAGGATAGTCGTTTCATATTTAAAGTAATACATCTATCCTTTCTTTTACCTTTAAAACAAGTAGAACCATCAGACATGAATAGAATTGCTAAACATTCCCAATCTAACATTTTTAATGCATGGGGATCTAGTCCTTTATATTTATCTGTATAAATACGTTCATGTAATAGTGTTAAGATAGGATGAACTCTGGATTCAATTCTAATCTGAGGTTTACGATTATATCCATCTTGGTTATAATCTTTTCTATCATATTTTCGAACTTTAACTAAATTATTTAATATATCAATACAATAATCAATATAATCTTCATTATCTTTTTTCATATTCATAACAAATTTATATTCATTTGTATCAGCATTTTTATATAATCCTCCATCTCCCATAGAGATAAAGGATAATAACTTAATTAGTTCTTTTTTATCATTAATTTTTCGCATATAATTCTTTTTAGTCGTTACACACCCAATAACTGGTTAGCACGGTATTGTCCTTATTAAGGATGTTCACCGTTTTTAGAATATTTTTCATAATAAATCACTTTATTATGCCGCCCGACGAACAAACGGATTACTGGTATCTATTTGATACTCAGTAATATACTCCATCAAATTATAATTTCTGAATCTATTCATAAACATGACTCCAGGCTCTGCATGTTCATATGCATTTTTCATTATAAGTTTATAAATTTCAATTGGAGTTATATCATAATCAGGATATCCCTTAAATTTAGATTTAATGTGAAGGGTTATAACTTCTCCCGTCTCATAAAATTTATCTACAGCATTCATAAAGTCATCATCAACTTCCACAGAAAGGTTAGCATTATTGATCTTTCCAAGGTCGCTTTTGATAGTTATGAAATCTTTTATTTGTGGATGATCTGCTGAAAGAGACATCATCAATGCGCCTTTACGTGATCCGCCCTGAGAAACAGAAGCAGTTACAGTATTAAATATCTCCATAAATGGAACAATACCATCTGTTTCATATCCTGAAGAAAGTTTTGATCCTTTTGGACGAATATCAGATAAAGATAATCCTTGACCTCCCTGAGCTTTGAACGTTAATCCTATATTTTTTGCCGTTTGAAGAATATCATCAAGATTATCTGCAATTTTACCAGACGAGTAGCAATTTGAGTACGAAGCCTGTCTGTCTGTTTGTCTGTTTGATAGAGTTCTTCCTCCAAATAAGAACTTTTTAGCAACAATTAACTTTCTTAGTTCTTCATTTCCACCACTAACTCTATCAAACCACTCGTCTAAAGACTCATTATTATATCTATACTTTTTATTTCAAATATCAATTCCTAATTGATCATTATTAAGCCATTCTTCAACAGTCATATATTATATACTTAATTAATAATTTATTCAAACTCTCTATTTTTTCTTTTACTTATTCTCACATCTGCTTCATCTACTCCAAACACAATATACTGACCTAATTGAGTTCGTACTGAAGGAGTATATTCCATCTCAAAATCAATATCACTAGAATAGTACACTGTTTTCCCATATATATTCTCTTGACACTTCTTTATTAGTTCTTTTGATAACTCTATTGCTTCTGTTTTATTACTAGCAGTTCCTAAGAGTTGATTATCTTTTTGAGTTCGAATTTCTATAACCCGCTTAAGTTTACAACGACCTTTTCTACGGACACTGTTAATTTTAAAAGGATTTTTTCTAGTATCTTCAACTCCAGAAGCAACAGTAATAATTATACCTGCTCCCTTAAAATCAAACATACCCTTTTCCTCTAAAAAATCTGCAGCGTATATATTTAAGTCTTTCGTAAGTATAGGAGAGCCTGCTTTCTTCCAATTTTTTGTAGCATCTTGTACTACGGTAATACCTGCTTGAAAAGCTATAAGTTTTGCCTCCTCTAATGAGTGAGCTTGAATTTCTATCTTCTGCATACTAAACAAATATAATATCATCTGAATAACCATTCATCTCACAATATGCAACCATCTTAAGAAGTTTACAAAATTCTTTACGCCCTTGTTCTAGTACCTCCTTGTTAATTGGGTATACTCCAACACTATTAGTAGATGTAGTTTCAACAACAATAACATTACATTTTACAGTTCATTCTTCTGAATTGTATCCATACTTTTTTTCACAATATCTAAGTAGAACTCAAATATAATATGCGAATTGTCTTGAATAAGAAAATATTTCAAATGATCCACCAGGTTCCATAAATTGATATAATAAATGACCTGTTGTTTTTAAATCATTTAAGGTGATAATTCTATTTTCAAGATCAATTGTTCAATTATCAGCTTTCATTTTAAGCTTAAGAGTATGTTGATTACCATTATAAGATGCGTTGATATCAATAAAGAATGCTTCCTCATTATACGTTTCAATGGCATCTCCAAAGATATCAGTAGGGTATAATAGATTATTTACTTGTCTATTAGAATTAAGATTATTAATACACTTTTCTACTGTATCTCGATCCTTAGATGATAGAATAATAGTATTATTATCTGTTATAAGTTTAAGATTATAGTAATATCTAAACCCATCTTTAATAATACTTTTTATTCTAGAAGGGGTTAAGCTTAATTCATAATAATGTATCTTTCCACAAGCTTCTACTATAGCACTATATATAGGTAGATTCTTTTTTCGTAGCTTAAATATTTCATCGATTACCAGTCCTAACTTAGCTGAGGGTTTACCTATGTCTGGGCCTAAAGTAAAGATATCTTTCTGGAGTAGTAGTTCATGGATTGCACTGCCAATACTTAATGATATTGTGGTTTCTCCAGTAAATCCTTCTTTATATTTGCTTGGAGACCCATTTTGATTAGGATTAATCAACTTTAAACGAGAATTTGATATATAGTTGGTATATTTACTTGAAAAATATTCCTCATCAGACATTTTCTCACGATGGACACTTTCTAAATTAGGAGATAGTTTTATATCATTTAAATTAACTGTCATAATGTTTTATAAAGTGGTACTTATTATTAGAAATACCCATAAGAACTTTGTTAGCTTCTTCTACTTTATATTGTGAAACTAAATTATATTTAACTTTCAAGTTTCCTTTTTGGTCTATCATCTTCTATCTTTGTATCTCCTGTTTTATTCATATTAACTAAAGCAGTTAAAAATAGCTCGCATAGTCTCGCAGAAAGACCTAAATTTGCTTTTAAATCTGTGATTTTTGGTTCAAAGGAAGGTTTATAGTCCAAGTTTCCTTTATCGTCTAGACTAAAATCTAGAACGATTTTCTGTCCTGTGCTGTGAATAAATTCTACTTTACAAGTTTCCATATTTCTTAATTAATTCATAAAAAAAATCTTTCGGTATCATAACCACTTCTCCAACTGACCTAAATGTAGACTCTGTTGGTTTAATTTTTTTTCAAAAGATAACAAATGGTTTATCTTTAAAAGGACATGAGTTTAAAATTCCAAAATAATCTGGAGTATTAATAGTTGCTTTTAACTGAGGATTAAAAAATAGTTTATTTTCAACATCAACTAAATCAACCTTTCTATCATCCATACTTTTACTTTCTGATCTAGAGGTAACAACACCTGTAAAACCAAGGTCTCGTAACTCTTTTGCTATCTGTACCTCATAAGCATTTCCTCTAGCTCTATTCCTCTTTAAATTTCTTGATTTCTTCTCTTTCCCCCTCTGATTTTCCTTTAATATATTCTTTTGCGCTTTCAATTAGACTAACAGTTTTATCATGTTTATATTTGGCATAAAAGTCAGATATATCTTTAGCTTTATATTCTCAAGGTATTCATATTGGAATAACTTCAGGGAATTTCTTTTTAATAGATATCATTGCTCTCAATCCTGGACGATCATTATCATATAATAAGATTATATGTTTAAATCTTTCTTTAAGACGATGATATTGAGCCTCAGATAAGAAACAATTTTCTGATATTGGGGCTATTGCGGGAATTCCTAAATTATACAATGTCATTACATCTTTTAATGACTTAGTAACAACAAGATATTCTCCCATTTTTGGTAACATGTGAGATCCTTGTAGTCTTAGTGATTTTCAATTAGATATAAATTTATATTTTCTATTATTAGGGAAATAAATCCGTCAACGTTCAATATCTTCTCTTATACCTCCATAATATCCAAATACTAATTGTTTATCTTTAAACAAATGAAACAAATTATTATTAAGGAATACATTTTTACAAGAAAATACCTTGAACTTGTTTAGTGTTCGCAAATCAATACCAAACTTAGCCCATCAATCTAACTCATATTGTTCGAAATCTTTTATTTCAACTTGAATAATAGCATCAGTAGTATCTTCAAGTTTTGTATTAGAATACTTAATCTCCTGCGGTATATTATTTTGTCTGGGAATTAAACCTATATCACTTGCAACTATGTTTAATGCCTTATAATACCCACAGCCATATTTATTCATAACCACATATACTCAATCTCCGCAATAATTACTTCCAAAGTCTTTTATAATAATCCTACCCATGCGATTTTTATAATATGCTACAGTAGGTTTTGAATCGTTTCTTACTTTAGACCTAAAAAGACCCTTTTTTACAGGTTGCCCATAATAAGTATACATTAATGTTTCTTGAGAAACCTTAGATTCAATTAAATCTCTAGTTATAACAGCAGGAAACTTGTATTCCATATCTTACCTCTTTATACATAAGTTTACGATTATTTATAATATAATGTACAAGCATACTTCTTTCAGTAACGAAGAAGATATGCTTGTACATGTGTCATATAACTATAACTTATTTATTATTAGAAAGGCAGATCACTGTCGTCATTGTTCATACTATCTTCTTGAGGAGAAAAGTCTTCACGCAGATCATCAAGTTCATTATTACGTTGGCGCATATCAGTAGGCTTTGCATTTGCTGCACTGTCAATAGCTGTTTTTTCTTTTGCGGTTAATACAAGATCATGACCAATTATTTTTGTAGTCATATAAATTGCGTTATCCTTACTGAGACGTGCTACAAACCCAGGAAAACCTACAAAGTTCCCAGTAGTTGGCACAAGCTTAATTTGTGTCTGAGTTCCAACTTTCTTATCAAGATATTTCTTAAGAAGAGCAATGAAGGAGTCAAAATCTGGAGCAGCAAACTTATCTCCATCTGCTTCAATCTTATGTGCAAGTTCAGGATCAAGAGCATCAATTACTTGCTTGATTTTACACATAAACTGCTCAGATTCAGATGGATTTGTGCCATATTGACTTTGGGTTCTTTCTTCTGAGCGGGGTTCGAAAATTCGTTCATTGTGAATACCACTACCATCTACTGCCTCAAAACGAAGTTCAATTGCATTAAATCCATCCGCTTTATCAATTCCTTTAAAGATTACATTGTGAATTCCAGCACGAAGGAAATTATTAGATACTACCTTAGCGTCCTTGACGCCACCCATATTAAACATACTCATATTATTATTAAATTAAAGTTAATTCATTATTTTCAGTAATTAAACTAAGATCAGCGGGGATGAGGTCTGCCTCGTTAATTGGATCCATTCTAAACATCCCAGGTTTATACTCCTTAATTTTAAACAACTGACCATATTTAGTTAAGATTGTTTTCTGTGTTCCCTTAAAAGACACAGTATTGTTCTTGCTTACTTTATTACCAGCATTTGGATCAGCAAAAGCTTCCGCTTTACCAATTACAGGAATTGTAATTTCATTATTTTTTTGAATATAATTCACAGCAATTCTATCTCCATATTTGACTGACATAAGTTCTATTGCTTTAGGGGAGATAATTAGTCTACTATCTCCAACTTCAACAACTGGTAAGTTTATGTTATCATACTTAGGAGGTACATCTACTACCTTAACGTTAGTAACAGCCCGTGATTCTATATCAAAATCAAAAGATATTTTTAACATAAAATTTCTATTTTACAAGAGATGGGTAAATACGTTCCCAATGTGGTACAAATGTTCCATCTTCTTTACGTTCAGCAATAATAATATCTTTACCAGCTAAATGTTTGCATCGAGACCCAGTTAAGATTTCACCATTGTTTCCAAAATTAACACATAAATTACCATCTAGATCTCTATGACAGAACCCAATACCATCTGACTTAGCGGAAAGAATTCGTTTTGTTTTTCCAACAAGATCAAGATCTTTTACACTACCTTCAAGTCCATCGTTCAATGATATATCTTTTACATGGCCACATAAGATGATATTTGGAGCACATTTTGATACCATATCAATAATCTTTTCTAAGGCTAAGCGCGTCCACATATATCCCTGACCAGAAGGGAGATGAGTTACATCCGTAACATCGGCGTATTTTTTATCACTATACACAGGAGAAGCCTTATATAAATTCAAAGCTAGAGGTTTTACCATTTCCTCTAGAGCAGTAATAGTATCAATCGTTATGTACTTATAAGGCTTCCCTGCATAAATAATTGCTTTACAGACCTCTTTAATTTCTTTAACTGTATTTACTTTAATCTTAAGTGCATCGATGTAATCAGTTCCTGACTCACAATCGATAATTAGATTGTTATCAAGAGTTGAAAGAGTTGTAGTCTTCCCGCACTTTGGCAATCCATAGAGAATCAAGTACTTAGGGTCTTGTGTAGATGCTGGAATTTTACTTTTTGGTAATTCAATAGCCATATTTAAAAACTAAATTTATTTTTATTTCTGATATCTTTTACTTCTGTATCTTTTACAGTTGCATCTTTTATTTCTTTTTCTCTTCATGAAAGATAATCTTCATAATTTATTTCATCAGATTTAGGTAAAGGATAGAACATACCAATACTACCTTTGAAAGCAGACATGATAATTCTATTAGAAATACCATATCTATTTTTAAGAATAATAATAGATCTACAAATATCTTGTAAACCATATCCTTCGTTATCATCCATTATTTTATATCCTCTATAACTTTTTAGTTGGGTTTTAAATGGACTAAATAATGCAATACAAATATCAGCAGCTTGTAATGGTTCACCTGACTGTTGAATTTCATCCGCAGTAGGCTCTTCCATACCAGCTTTTCTCCTATCCATAGTTGTACTATTTCTATTTTCTTGCATTATAATATCAAAACTAGTCTGACATAGTTCTCTAAATCTGACACAATAAGTTGATATAAGATCCATTTCTTCTTTTTTAGTTCTCCCTTTTTGAGGATTTACTAAAAGTAAATGATCAATAACAACATTAACTATTTGATTAGGATTATTTGGGGTATATATAGTTCTTTTTCCATTAGGACTTTTTTGAAAGGCTCCTAAACTTTTGTGGAGTTCCATCATTTCTGCATAAAAAGAATCTGCAGAGAGCTGTTTATCATATATAATAAACTTATGACTTATAGATTCTAATCACTCACGAGCTTCAATTACATACTTATGTATATCATCTGGTAACTTATTAGTAAATGACATTAATTGCATATATGTAACTTCAATACCATAAGTTTCATATAAATATAAGCTTAATAATTTCGCCAACAATGTATTAGCACTTAGTTCAAGAGAAAAATAAACTATAATTATATCTTTATCTGGATAATCTTTTAAAATACGATATATATCTGTATATATAACAAAAGAGCTTTTCAATTTGTTATCTTACTTGCTTTTTATCAAGTAATTCTTATAGTTTCCTATAAGTTCAGCATATATTTTCATCTCTTTGAGATGTCGGATACTCTTGGGAAAATTATATTCTGTATAACAGGTTCATTTCCTATGCGTTACAATATAAAATAACTTTTAAATTACTTTATTATCTCGGTGTTAACATGCTTATATACAAAATTTGGATAATTATTCTGTACATATAGCTTAGCCTTCTCCGATATTACCCGATCATTATCTCTAAAATCACTTTTAGAGACGGCAAAATTATGATTTTTAAAACACAAATATCTATAATATTTCCTATTTAAATAAATTGTAGAATTTTCATAAATTCACTGTAAAAATTTAATACTATTATTTATATTACTTTTTATATCAAATATTAGATCACTTGTTTTATTTGCAACATATCATGTTCATGAAGTATTTGAATATACTTCTATATTTTGTAAAATATTTTTAGTTCCAACAATACAACATCTTGGTTTAAAAATATTTTTACTACCTCCATAAGATAAACATCCATCACCATCAAAATATCCTCTAATAAAATGTCTTATTAAATCTTTAGATTTAAAGATATTTTCATCTGGAAATTTTAAGATATAACTTTTATTTGGAACACATCCTTTTTCTATTAGAGCATCTTTAATATGTTTACAAGAAATAGCAAATCTACATCGTTGCAATTTATTATCAGTTCTTGGTAATCTGAAAATATTTAAGGCACTATATAATTTTTCTAGATGTTCAATGTCATCAATATGTAAATCACATGAGATATGGTAAGAATTTGTAGAAACATTACCATCAGCATATAAAAATCCCAATCAATATGCTTTTGCTTCTGTGTCTATTACATCAAAAAATGATTCATTTACTGTTTTACGATTTAGGTTGAAATTATGTTTTTTTAGAAACTTTGAAATAACACAACCTTGAGTATTATATAATTTACCTATTTCTTTCAGAGACATACCGTTATTAAAACAATCAATCATATTTTTTAAATCATTTAATTTAAACGTATATGATATCCTATTACTTTTATGTGATAAATAAATTCCGCATCGTTTAAATAAATTACCTAATGCAGCAGATGTACAATTGCACAATTTAGAAACAGATTTAAGTGATATTTCAGGATTTTCATGAAATTTACATAAGGCTTCTTTAACTTTTACATCATTTACTTTATGTTTTCTAACATTCTTGAAATAAAAATCTAAAAGAATTAAATCTACAGCTTGTTTTGAAATATTTAGTTTGTTAGATATTTCAAATGAATTTAAATTTTGTTTTCTTAGTTCTATTATTTTGTTTATCATAGTAAAAATTATTTTAATTTTTACTACAAAAATAACGCAATTTATTTATATTTACAAATATCTGCGTTGGAAATCATTAATGTTTTACCAACACTACTTTTGCTGAAGATAAGTTTATATACCCCCTTTTTAAATCCTCCAGTATAAAAATCCAATTTTAAAAGTCCTGTTTTAAGACCTATATTTTTACCTTCTCGCCCATCTTCTATTTTAGAATATAATTCACCTACCAAACTCATTAAGCAGTTGTATAAACATCATAAGTACTGGTCTTACCTTGTATTCCCTTTATTTTCATTTCTTCAAATTCGTTTCACTTACAAGAAGCAACAAATTCAATAATAGGAATATGAATAAGATCGTTCATCTTAGCTCATTCTAATATTTCTAATACTTCTCGATGTTTACTTATACTATGTCCAATAGTTGATGCGTATCAAAAATAAAATTCTTGTAGGTCTCTAAATTTCTTAGAAATATTCTTTAAACTTACAATCTTACCATTTAGATACAACGTTGTTGGATATGCGTCCATTAACTCTTGTCCTAGTTCTCCAGTTAATTTGAAATACTGTTTAATAAAGTTTTGATTAAACTCTATTTCATCAGGATCATAACAATTAGGATTATAATTTTTCTTAATAATACCTTTATCTTTGAGAGAATTAAATAAACTTTTTAATCGTTTATTACCACCGCCGTCATATCATTTTTTGAAATAAATACGATGCTCTTCGGGATTTCCATTCTCCGTTTGTGCAATAAAAGTTAAATATATTAACAAAACTTCATCAGCTGTTAACTGATATTTAGTCATAATATTTAAAATCGTATCTAACTTCATATAATACGATTAAAAGTAAACATAACGTATTACGTTAGATCTTTTAAATTAAAATCTATGCTCTATATCTATTATGCCTTTTTTGGGTCTAGTAGAAATTTCACCACCTTTTAATATAACATCTAACTGATCCTCAGTAATAGTTATATAAGATTGATTTTTATTAGCATTATTATACCAAGTTTCTTCTATAGAACCTGCAATCACTAATGTAAAAAACTCTGCAACTTTATTTTCTTCAGCTCTGATCACACGGCCAATACGTTGTAAATCAGTCACTTGAGAAGAATTACAAGTTAAAGCTATACCTACAGATAATCCTCTAACATCGACACCAGCATCTAAAGCTTTAGGAGAAACAATATTAGCAATATCTAATTGATTAAATGTTTCAAGAATTATCCTATTCTCCTTTTTCTTTTTCTGACTATGCAATACTAAAGCTCTGGTTTTAAATAGCTCTGCATCTTTTACAGTAGCAGTAAACAATATACATTTCTTGTCTCGTCTAAAGTCTAGAATTTTATTTGCAACTTCAAACTTTTTAGGATGAGTCATGACAAAAGTTTTTCTTAGCTTTAAGTATTTCATAAACTGAGCTAAGTAACCTCTTGTAGCATTATCACTTTTCCCATATTTTTGGGCCCAAATTTTCACTTTTTTGGGTGATTTGACTAGCTCCATCACCAGTTTAAAATCGTGATTAAAATAAGCAAATAATTGTTGGAATTTAGCATTATACTCTCAATATTTCTCCATATCAACATGTAGAAGAACTTTATATTTTCTGTATGAAGATACTCAGTTATTTTCTAATGCTTCTTGTAATGTAATTGTATCACAAACGGACATAAACTGTTCAAGATATTTTTCACTTCCGTCTAGACGAGTTCAGGTTGCAGTTAATCCTAAAAGATATTTATATTCTACACAGTTATAGATATTGATAAACGTTGGACTTGCAGATAAATGACATTCATCTACTACTAATAGGTCAACTTGATATTGCTGTTTAATGATAGTATTAAATATTTCTACTTTACAGATAGAAAAGAGTTGGTTTTTAGCCAACTCTCTATTTCACTGTTCTTTCAAAACATCTGTTGGAACAGCAACTAATACTACGATGTTAGGATTATGCTTATATAACGATTTAATAACCATTATACTACCATTTGTTTTACCTGTGCCAGTAGCCCATTCAAGTACACCTCTACCACCACTATCAATTCAGCGTCTTATACCTAATTTCTGACGTTCATCTCGGTTCATTAAAGATACAAAAAATTGATTAGATATAAAAATAAGCTACTCTTTACTTGTCTTTTCGAATATTGGTAATGAAATATTTCTTGCTTCAGCCACTCGTTGAATATTAGACATTAAAGTATTCCACTTATTTATATGATAATTTAAATCATTATCTAGTAATAATAATATTTTATCTCTTAATGTCTTTAGTGCTATAGTTGACAATGATGTTATCTTAGGTAAAGAGGTAAGCTGAACTAATGAACGAAATTCAGAAAAAGATAATCCTGTTGGACTAACTCGAAGTTTAATATCAGGATTCAAACATAATCTTTCCTTAATTACTTCCATTCTGTTACGTACTCTACCATTACTATCGACTTCAGTTAACTCAACTTTTTCATTATCCGTTAACCAGATTCCCTGTGCTAAAATAAACTTATCAGTAATCATTTTCTTATTTAAAATATCAAGTTTATCAAAACAAGCATCCATGAGACGACTAACAGTTACCTTTTCAAAAATAGGCTCAAGTCCGTTAAATAGAACTGAAATAGATTCATTAAGTATATCCTCTTCATGGGAGGATCTTTGACTATTTATATAGTCAAGAATATCTTTCTTTGTTTTTATATCAGTGTCGCAGTCATGTAAAAGATATCTTACAAATAACTCTGTATTACAAGCATCCCATGTTTTATGAATATTTTCTCGAACGACATATTTGCCAGGGGACCATGGATATGCATTGTATAACATCTCATAACAGTGCTTATATCATTTCCTAATATCCTCTTCAGGAGCTGTCATAAGTTTTATATCGTTACCACTTTTATCTTTCCACGTTAATGATTCAATAGAATCCATTGCATTTTGCAATTTTTCACCAAATTCTGTACACATACTATTCAAAATCAAATTTGTCTTGTTTACATATATCTTTTTGTTTAAAGAAATTTATAAAATAATTATTACTATAATTATAAACTTCAAAATCTTTTAAATTTTTGTTAAACCATTGAGTAATACCACCTTCTACATATTGAAATTGTAAATAACCAATATCACCAACTTCAAATGTGTCAGCAGTATCCCAGTTTGGAAGTCTAACTATTGTAACATATTTTAAATCGTCTGTTATATTACGATTTAGGTCTTCAACAACTATTTCAGTATATTGTCCTTCTTGAATAACTAAGACTTTACAATATATTGTTACTGCTTGAGGGGTCATAATATCTACAGGTTTCTCCAATGTTAAGTAATCGAAAACAGATATTATCTACAATTTGAGTATTGCTTTGATGGAAATGTCCATAATACCAATTAGTAATATCATCTTTATGATCATTATAGACCATATCCATAACAGCTCTCTCCTCTTCTATATCCTTTAATAATTCATTATCGTATTGAGAGTATTCTTGTACAATACTCCCCTTATCTGTTGGAAAACAGAATGAAGGAGCTGTATGAGAACAGATAATATCTATTTTCGCGTCAACTTTAGGTCGATATTGAACAATCTCATCTTCCCAATACGTCTTAGGAGCATTTAGTTCTGCTGTTTTATAGTCACAATTGTGGTATTTCATATATCTAACTATATTAATAGAATCATTTTGCTTCCTAATAATTCTATCTACAGATGTAGCTCCTCCAATACAAAGAATATTAAGATTACAAGTATTTATTATAGTATAGTCAGGAACACACTTAACATAATTAGTATTAATAAGTTGATCACTAAAATATACTGGGTTATCATGATTCCCTCTAATCCAGATGAATATATCATTAAACTTTTTTAATACTTTATGTAATTCAGGAATTACATGATCTGTATAATGTTTCAACCGCTCAAATCCTATTCCCACATCTCCGCAGAAAATAAATACTGAATTTTTTATTTTATATTGTCGAATGTTATGTATAACTGAATTCCATTTTCCATGTACATCTCCAACTATGTAGAGGTCTTTAATTGTATCAGGAAGATTAATTGTCATTTTTATGATAGAATTTTTGTATGTAATCTATAATTAGATGTAAATCTTCATCATATTTATCATATCTAACAATAAATAATTTACAATTATTGTTCATACATTTATGTAACTTCTTATAGTCTCTCTTTCTAGTATTTATAAATGTGTGATCTCCTCCAAAATATGGTATTGGTACATAATGTTGTTTGCCGTTATACTCAATACCAATATTATATGTAGGAATATAGATATCTAAATGTTGTCTTCCTAATCATTTTGCTGTAAAATGATGTTTAACTTCTAAATCAGGGAATATTACAGATAACTGTTGTAATATTCTTAATTCTCCTTTACTACTATTACATTTTGGACATCCAGAACCACTAAGATGAATAGTAGGACGTTGCTGGAATTCACCATGTTTTGGGCATATTATAGTTACATACTCAGTTCCTAAAGTATAATTTACTTTAGAGTAATCATAGTAGTTATTATGAATTAAGTTAGCTTTTGAGACAAATATACTAGTATCTAGTTTTACAGGAGATTTATAATGTTCCTTACTACACTGAGGACATCCAAAACCTTTTAAATGACTTTGCACATTCTGTCAAAATGAGACATGTTTAGGGCAAATAATTTCTATTTTTCTTTTATTATTAGTATATATAACTTTAGAATAGTCATACTTAAAGTTATGAACTTTATTTGCTTTTATCTCAAATGTGTCTTTTAGAGATCTTTCTTCCCTTCAGCATTTAGGGCATCCTCTACCTTTAAGAAAGTTTCTAGGAATAATATTGAAGTCTCCATGTACTGGACATGTAATAATTATTGGGGACCTATCATTAGTATACTTAGTCTTAGAATAGTCATACTGTGTTCCAAATTTATCCTTTGCCTGACTCAAAAAAGTTTCAAAAGACATTCTAATCTACACCACCTTTGTATGCTGTATATATACTACGCTCCTTTCTAAGCCAAGAGCCCTCAGTTTCTGCTATATCTAGAACAGTACGGCTAATAGATTCTTCTTCTCAATTTTGTTATCGTATAGCTTTTTATCTATACTTCTTATACTTCATTTTGTATAAGCTCAGCATATATTTTCACCTTCAGCATTATCTGTTAAGGGTAAATCACTCGTGGGTTTATTTTATTCTAATCTGTTATTAATATTTTATAATTGTATATAGCGTTGTATACCTGTTTTGGAAGTATATTTTTATATTTGTTAGCATATTCCTTTAAACAAGTTTCTTTCTCTTTCTTATATGCTCTAAATGCTTCTTCAATTGTAGAAAAAGTTCCTATATGTTTTTTCTTATTCATATAATTAATTTGAGCAATTATTTTATTGTTTTTGATTCTGACTCCTATTGGAGTATTACCTCTACATTGAAATCTTCAAGTAATAGCAGTATTAATTTCCTTTGGGATAAAACAACAATAATTTGGAGAATAAATTTTATTCCCCTTTACCAAGAAATCTTTATCTATAACAAATGATTCGTTATAACAATTATTATAATATCAATCTGCAAAATTCTGAAAATTTAATCATTCTTTACAAACAGTAACTCCATTTCCTCCATAGTTATTATATTCAGAAACTTTTGGACAATAACATCTTCCAATCATTTCTTTCCAAATTTTATAACATCGAGTTTGTTTACCGTTTTTGTCCCTAGAACTATATTGACCTACTCCAAAATAACCTGTATTGTATACAGACGGATAATAAGGATCTTTAACAGAGCCTTTTTTTAGATTACCTAGTTCAGCAGTAATAATAGTACCTGTTTGTAAAAATTTTATTATTACATTATATGAATCAATATATTCTAGAATGATAAAATCTCCAGAACTATTTGAAGTCATAATTTTATTTTCATAAATTTGTTTGTTATTTGTCATATATCATAATATTTTAATTAAACATAGTACAAATATACAAATTCTTTTTCAGACTCACAAACAAATTAGGTTCAAAACCTATGCGTTACACTGACTTAATATATTACTATTAAGTTTAGCACGGTATTAGCATCTCAGCCTTCACCGTTTTTGATTTATTCTATTCTACTTATTTCTAAGCAGACAGGCAGAATTCTACCTGCTCGTTCACTAACATTCCTGTCTCTTTATCATGCCCGTTCAACCAGTTGAAAGTAGCCCAATCACCCTCATTAGCTGCCTGATCAACAATTTCATTAATCATTTGAGTAGTTTCAATTTCAAGATCTACGGTAATCTTAAAAGGATCTACCATATCTTCTACTTTCTTATCAAACTGCTCAATAGTAGGATAAATATACTCTGCATCGTTTTCATTTAAATATTTACGAATCCAGGAATGATGTAAGTATTCTTCATCTGCTCTTTGTTTGTAATACTCTTCAAGAATAACAAATCCTCTAACACCAAAGTAATTTGCAAAATTCATATACGCATTATGATTTTGCAATTCATGCTTAAGCTGACGAAGAAGTAGTTTTTGAATTTCAGCACTTAAAGTGCATTCACGCCTACTAACATCCTTTTTTTCTACAGGATCATTTGCCTCATTTTTAATTATCATAAATTAGGTAATTTAAAGTATAAAACATTTCTGCTATCTAGTAAATATGGATCCTATAACTCTCCTTATGAAAGTTAAAGTTAAATTGATTTTCTAATAACCAGTAAATATCAGAATATATTGTGAATTCATGATTATTAATTACAAATCTAAGATCAAAACTATCATCAGTAGTTAAATACCTAGTAATATCTTGTTCATTAAAATAGATAATATTTATACCCTCAAGTTCAATACCTAGATTCTCAAACTCTACTGTAAGTTCTTCACTTCCACAAACATCAATGATAGATAAGTACCTGTCAGTTTTTTTGTCAAATCCATCAATATACCCTCTCATGTGATTAACACAAGGATACCAATGATTACCAACTCTTTTCAAAGTTAATTTCTTTTCCATAGTTAATTCTGTTTAATATCTTCCTTTGGATTGATTACTGTTGCAGCAATATTAGCATAACAATCTGCAAGTTCATTAAATTTATTATTATTGTGGCCTTTTAATCAAAAGAACTTTACTTTATGAAAGTGTAATAGATTAACTATTTTAACTCATAGATCCATATTCTTCTTTGAATTATCTTGCTCTGCAATTCATCTATATACATGACCATTGTTAATACTACTAACAATATAACTTGAATCAGAATATATTTCTAAATTCCTAGGTTCCTTAAAATATTCTAAGGAGTATAGAACTCCCATTAATTCTGCTCTATTGTTAGTAGTATGTATATAACCTTGATATAAAATCTTAATTACTTTGTTGTCCTCAGTAATTATAGAGGCATAACCCCCTTGGTCTGTTGTTGGTTTGTAACTTCCATCAGTATAGATTCTAATCATCAATAATTTCAGCATCGTCAAACTCAATAACTCTTATAGTTCCCTTAAAGGCAGCCTCTCTAGAAACTAGAAAGTTATTAAAATCTTCTATAAATGCATCTTTGTTTTTATCTTCTATACTAATATAACCATTAAAAATGATGTCAACCATTACTCAACAAAATAATTGGAATTAAAAAGCTTAGGATTATGTCTTTTTAAAAGTTTCTTCTCCTTTTCTATCATAATACTCATGACTTCATCAGCATAGTCATTTCTACGACCTCCAAAGTTTTCAATAACATGAAACGGATTCTCTAAAGCATTACGCTCAGCAATCTTTCGACCAATAGCTTTATTAAAGTTATCTACAGGCTGACATACTGCAAGTCCAAACTTAATAGTATGACTATTATCATCATAAACTGCAGCTATAGTATACCTACGACATGGTTTAACATCATAAACAACAGTTTTCTCAATAATAGGATTCACAGAAACAGTGCCTTGATATACAGGAGCACTGTAATAATACTTAACTACTCTACTCATATCTTTCTTATTTTTTTATGATTTACATTTTAAATTGTTACTTCCTAGAAAGCTTACACCTCCATTTTTCTAGATTTTTACCAAATCTAGCATCAAATATATAATCACAGTAACTATAATCATTAACTATTGTTCTAGGATTAGGAATATTACAATCAAAGTCTTTATCTTGAAGTTTAAAAAAATTACTTTTTAAGTAATTCTTTATTCTTCTTTTAACAATTCGATGATAAATATTCTTTATACCTTTATCCTTGTAAACTGGAACCTTATAACTCTTTGACATATTAAGATAATATTAAATATAATTAAGTTACTATATTTTTCATAAATGATATTCTAGCAATGTTTCGTAAATCACTAGATAATACTTTAACAACTATATCTTGTCGGCCATTTCTTTGATAATAAGTATATAAAGACCTAGACTTATCTATACTCTTATTTGTTACCTTAGAATCAATTAGTTTAATTATGTCAGTTCGTCTACATACAATTCAATCTTTCTCTCCTTCAAATGCTATATAATCAGCCTTTCCAAACAGTCATCCAGGATTTCCTCGAACATTTTTTAGTTCTACTCAGTTGATATTATAATCTGGAGTATTATCAGCTCTACGATTTTTTTTTGCGCTCTTGATGTCAAATGTAAAAGTTCTATTATTGTACGTTCATATAATATCAATATGATCATACATATCTTGATACTTAGATGGAATCTGAACAGTTCCTCCAACCTGAGATAGTAACAATTCAGAAAACTCAGATTCTTTTATCTTTCCTAATTTAGAGCAATCTATATATTTATTCATAATTGTGACACCATTTTTCAGCTTCTTCAAATGTACTAAAAACAAGATATTCTGGAATCATTGTTACTATATCTTCAAAAGCATAAAATATATGAGGACCAGAATCTAAATATGAGACTATAATATCCTTAACTGTTCTAGGAGTAGTATCTACAGTATAAGTATCTACAAAAACTCCTGCTTCAAATTGAGGGGTCTTTTGACAAATAAATACTGTCTGCCCAATATCAAATTTGGTTTCTATACTAATTTTCATTTTAGTTATCTATTATTTCAATATATCTCTGTTTAGGAGTAGTAACGTAAGGATTTTGATCTATAATAATAACTTCTATAACAGTATGTTTTCTAGTAAACCATCGTGGTAGAAACCATTTTCGTGGTTTAATAGGTTCTTTATGAGAACTTAGAGTTATATACTTTTCATTATTATACTCATTACTTAAAGCTATTGTTCCTGGATAGGAAAGGTGTAGACAACTTCTGTTTCATTTATCTACAATACAAGTATCTAACACAAACCCAGGTTCTCTAAATATTGTATCTCTAATAACAATAGTATCTTTCTTAGAAAAATGTTCTAATTGATATTGTAACGCTTTAATTTTATTATCCTTAACTTTGTTCTCATTAGCTACTTTTTTCATTTTAAGCATTAAAGAATCGCTAAAGTATTCTAATTGCTCAATTGAAAGCTTAAATACACGATTACTTTCTTTTAATCATGAATTTTCCGCAGCATATGCTTTTTCATTATTTATAGAATTATCTAACGCAATATTCAGATTTCTAATTTTATTGGTCATAAAAATTATAGCCAATACAAGTAAAGTATAACTTAATATTCTTAAAATTATTTTTTTCATTATATGAATTCTCTGTTAAAAGTTGAAACTACAAAACTTCGGAATAGAATTAAATCTTCTAGAGCATTATCTAATGATGCTACTTGTTTTTTAACTCTTAAATATTTTTCAGTAATAATTTGTATAATATTTTTAACATCTCTAATAGAACAAGGATCGTATTCAAACATACATAATCTTCTATTTAAACCACTAATAGGCTCATTTGTTAAAATTATAGGAATTCTCTTGTTAGATTGAATTTTTATAACAAAAGGAATAGATCCAAGGTCTACTAATAATTTTAGATATCTTATATCTACATTATTTGGAAATATAAATCCTGCCTGTTTAAGATTTCTAGTAATTAACATAGTATTAAAAAATAAGGCATTAGAAAACTAATGCCTTAATATTTTATTGTTTATTAACAGTGTATCCATGATGTTCTAAAACTAGTTTACATAAGTTTAAGTACTATTCTACAGTTAAATCACTTTTAGAATAATTAGCTGCAGGAGTTGTAATACCTAAATTTGATAAATCATTCGACCCGCCTTTAGAAACTGGTATTATATGATCAAAACAATAATCATCTTTTTCTAAATCAATAGGAGTGCCTGTTAAATAGCACTTTGTTTTTGTGCCAAATTTATTAATAATATCTAAAGTCTTAATTTTATTTAAACTCTTCATTCCTCTATTTTGAAAATGTTCAATATATCTCCTTAAACGTTTACGTCATGTTCTATTAGAGATTCTTCTACATCCATGAGAGATTCTAGCACAAAAAGTACATAGTCTAGATTTAATTCTCCCCTTAAGTGTATTACGTCATAATGAAGTAGATTTTCGTTGTTTACTATTAGTTATATCATTACAATAATATCCAACAATACTTTTGCTACATCCAAGTATCTTAGCAATTTCATTATAACTTTTATTATCACTTCTTAAAATAAGAATTTGTTCCTTTAACTTACTCATAATCAACTTATTAGCACGAGCTCTCCGATTCGAACAGAGACCGTAGGGTTTGGAGCCCTACAATACGGTTTTGCTTACCACTATAGTTTTCACTACCAGTTTTACTGTTTGTGGTCTGGACTATATCAGCTTGATATACAAGTGTGGCATTTAGTCTCTACACATTTATAGAGTAAAGTAGGATACATAGAGAAGTGTACGGCTTTAATTTTCGACCTACTAAGCACTCCGCCTATTTTACACGGCATAAACAGCCTATGTTCTCTACTGTATTTTACTCTAATTTAGCTCGGTATTATCAGCTATCCATATTTCAGGACCTTAGACTTTCTTAGAAAGCTGATTCGCATGATTTTTATCATCTTATTTCGCTTTTACCGAATTTGCCACAATTTTCACGCCAAGCGTGCTCCAATTCGAAGACCGCTGTGCTACCATTACACTAAGCTCGCATTTATTATCTTTAGTTATACAGCAAAGATAACAAAAATCTGTGAACAATCAAAAATTTAATTAACAAATTATAAAGAAAATTTGCGAATTTTGGTTAAATAAATCTCTTTACGATATTGGTTAACTCCACCATAGTCACCATAACTCATCTGCACTTTACGAAGATGGTATAGCTTACCTCCCTCTAATTTTAATTTATCTGCTATATCCTTTGGAAAAGTAAAATCAATAACCTTGTCAACTGTTATTTTTTTATAGTTACTATCCTTTGAATTTATAACATATATTAAGAAAGCACTTAATATAAGCAGGTACCACTTAATTTCAGAGTAATCTGTAGTGGGTCTTAAAAATCTGAATTCTACAGTTTTATGGGCATCACCTGAAATTAAATGCATTATATTCATATTAAAATATCTACCGTGCACTTCCCACTTACGCGCCTCTGTTGAATCATATGAATTAGGTAAATAAAAACTTTGGTCATCATTATACTTATTACCAGTGAACCTTTTGTAGAATGTAGGGAGAGATGCAATACTCGGAAAAGGTTTATTGTAAGCTTTACCATTACTTTTATAGCGTTCTGTATAGTAACTATATCTTGGTATGTACATACTAATAGACCATTGAAAATGGCACCAGAACTTACACAGACGATTAATATAACTATTATTAATTGGAAAGTTACCAAAATGAATATGCAAAGAGCAGTTTTTATCGTAAAACGTGTATCTTTCAAGCAGTTTCAAATGCTGTTTAATAATAGGTAAATCTATATGTGTTAATGGAAAAGTTACATATTCATGCCCATTAATTGAACCATCATACAGTGGTACTAGATTTGTATCAATACAACTTAACCAAGGTATGTTTCCTGCGGATGTTTCATATTCAAGGCCAAAGGTAAAGTCTTCAATATATGTAAATTCTTTATCAGGTATTAATTTAATATCCTTAGGTTTTAAAGATAGTTTTGAAAAATTGTAACATCTATCTATTGGATAATTAAACACATATTTAGAATCTGTAATGATATTATTAGATAGTTTTAAATCTATCGTATAGCAACAAATATTATTTGCCCAATATAATGGTATTTTGCAGTTCTCGCGTCTTTCCAAATAGGTAATTTTCCCGTCTATTACTAGAGGAATATTTAGTGGGTCTATTTCAAAATAACCATATTCTATATATGCGTAATCAATATAGATCACACCTCTTAGTAAGGTACCTCCAGTTTCCCACCTTTTTTTAGTATTATTGTACAGCATCTAAATCAACAAGTCTATTGGTTATAAACTGTAAAATCTGTGTTTCTAGTACTTCAAAATCGAATGTTGTATTTTCTGCATTATTCTTGAAAATTTCAAAAGCGCTAGGAGCATAGGTATATGTTGTAGAACTTACTCCATCTTTTACATTAACTTTATCAGGAGCATTAAATAGAGTAACATATGATCCTTCCATGTACTTCATATAATTGAAGTCTTTGTCAACAGTAGTTAAGACACCATTAATAATTCGAGGATTATATGCAAAGTAATCAATAACTTCGGGACAATAAACAGAAAGAACATCATTTGTAAAAAGGTCATCTATATTTTCAAGGAAATCATAACTTTCTTTATTGGGTAACAATCGCCCATAGAAGAAGTAGAAAGTATGTCTATATGCGTTAGAGCTGGCATATGTTTCGGGTACTAAATGCCCAGAAGGATAAGCTAGATACATACCGTGTGCTGGAATTTCATTTAACATATACGTACCTGTAGTTTGACTGTAATATAAGTTATTAGAGGTATATGCTGGGGAATTATCCTTATAAGAAGCACCATATACTGGTATGCAAAGGGTTCTCCTTAATTTTTCACGATTAATATTTCTAATACAGTAAACCTTGTTATCCTTAATTCGGCATAACTTATTTACAGGAAATTCATAGATTGTTTTTTTACAGTTGATGGAATATAGAGAAGCATACATCGACGAAAAATAAAGTTTACCCTCGTTAATCATATAAACTAAAGGTCGCTCAGATTTTGTTTTGTTTTCATTATAACAAGAGCTCCCTTTGAACATGAGTACTTCTGGAGTCAAAGATCTATAATCTACCATTATAAGAACAGCACAACCTGTATATTCTTCTAGAACATCATATCCATGTTCATAAATAATTTCTGCCAAAATTTGAGAATCAGACATACCAAGAGTATTAAGTTCTGGAAGATATTTATTAGATAATTCTCCAATATTAAGAATAGTACCATTATGCATTAGTACAAACTCAATTTTGTTACCACGTCTAATAACAACTGGCTGAGCCTGATCTAAATTCACAGGATATCCAGGAGAGGCCTTTCGACAATGTAATAAAGCAATAGAAGCTGACTTTGGATAATTTATACTAGTAGTAAAGTTCCTAAATAATTTTCTGTCACTGACTCCATATTCTACCTTACCATCAATAAAAATACCACAACTATCTCCCCCTCTTTCATCGTTTAGGGTTCCAAGTATATTAAAGTGGTTTATGTTAAATTCAGTCTTTTCAGTAGAAATTATTCCAGCTAGTCCGCACATATTCCATAAAGTTTAATTAGATGTTCTGCCAGTACTTTATTAGATGTATTAATACACTTTTGGACCAAATCTCCCTCAGGCAAAGGAAGCCCATCATTTACCATATCTATAGCTAACATAGTTTGTTTATAAATTAAAGGTAAATACTCATCATTAAGCATAAAACTACTTAAACATCTTGCTTCAACTCCATACTTGGGAAGACGAAAGCTACCAGCTTTACCATAAAGAGTTCGTCTAAATGTATCATCATCATATAACATTGAAGGAACTCCACAACAAAGATCAAAAAACTTAATAAGCTTAATAGATGTATCAAAATCAGGGTTACTATAACCAACATGTATATGAAAGCCACTTACCCTAGTGTTATTAGGATAACCATTAGGTTTATCATTTTCGCGCTCTGTATAAGCATTGTAATCAGACATACATCCAATTTCGTTTGCTCTTGGATCTAATAATTGGTCCTCAGGTACAGGCATAGAAGCCTTACAACAAATATCTAGATTAATATCATATTGTTTAACCCAGTTACGAATCCAGTTCTTCATATATTGTATAGAACCGACAAAATCATTTAAAGAAGTACAAGGTGGAATATTAAATTCTCCTAGGATACAATCTAATTCTACACCAAATCCTTTTGGCATGCCTTTAGTATATGGTTTACCTTTTTCTCCTGGAATTATTCCAATTGCAGATACTACTTGGTTTGTTTTTGTATTAAAAATAAATAACTCGGGGTCTGCTCCAACTGTAATATTTTTAATTTTCATCTGCTATTAATTTATCAATTATTTCATTTATTCTTATAACAATTGGTGATTTAGGTCTCATATATTCAGGATGTCCTTGGATAGCCAAACACTTTGGAAGATTTGGTCTGTCATACAAAACAATTTCAGGTTCATAAGGAGGAGACATAACATTATCTCCCTCATATATACCTGACCGACGACTAGTTGAATAAAACAAACATGTCCAATACTTATCTGGTATTATAAATGGATACTGCATTTGATGGTGTGTACTGGTAATTTCATACATTTTATCCGTACTTATCTCTGTAATAGAGTGAGTTATTCGAATAGCATGATTTTCCACATTCTGAATAAGTATGCCACCATTCATAATACATAAATATTGACTGCCTCGGCAGATCCCCACAGCTAACTGATCAGGTCTGATTTTCTCAAATTCTTTCTTTTCTGCGAGATCCCTTTGTAAATTAGCATAAGTAGTAAGATGAGGTTTACAGTTATACAAAGAAGGGTGTACATCTTCTCCACCTGTAAAAATAACAATATCTGCATCGTTAATATCATCTACTAGCTCACGCTTAGTAATAAAATTAGCATAGTGTACTTGATTACCAACGACATATACTTTTTTTGTTTTTAGCATAGTATTCATTCGCTATAAAATTAATTCCCTTGACAATTTGAGGTAATTGCTTCGAGTTAAATACTCGAAGCAAATGGCACAAACTATTATGTTTAGCTATAATCCTACAAAAACTTCTACTATAGTTAAAGTCCTTTCTAATTAAATTAAACTGGCACTTAGGATTAATGTTATGAAATGTTAGGTCATCTAATCCTGGGCAATGACATCTTCTTCCATCATGAAACAATGTAATATAAAGTTGCATAATTTGAGTAATATCCAATTCTGGAAAGTTTGCTCTATTTTGCCATGCAGAGTATAATAATAACCAAAACGGATTTTCGTATACATATCTAATATACATAGCACTATAGACAAAGAATCTATTGTCAGGAGCACACCTAATTTGTAATTTGTATGAACGTGTACTCTTTACAAGTGATATTAATGTAAACCCCAGTAGTCTTGAGATTTCCTTAAAGTACTCAATTAATGTTTTCGTATCAAATGTACAGTAGTTAAGCTGAACTTGTCTACTTCGAGGCCATATAATAGTAGCATAATAATAACCATTAAATTCACCTTGAGAACATCCCCTACTAAAACAAGCCATATTTTCATAAAAGTAATTACCAGCATAGTAATTACATTTATATTCTTTTCCTCTAAAATCTAGTATCATAGTACTTTTTTAAATGATTCCCATAATAAGTTATCCCAAAAGAAGCCAGAGAAGGAGCTGTATTACTTTCAACAATGATATAACTATTATCACTACACAATATATCAAAGCAAGCAATTGTGAGGTCCATTTGTTTTAATGCCTTAATACAATCACTAATTATATTTTCCCAACATACAGGTAATTTGTGTTCCTCTGTTACTAAAACAAATATTGAATTATCAGCATGTTTATGCCATTGTACTTCAGCGTCTTGTTTCAGCACTTTTTTACAAGCATAAAAACAACCATGATGAACATCAACATGTACTCTATACTCATTTGGGAAAAAGTAATATTTCTCAAACACAAAATCCCTTATATTAATATTATTACAAAGATAATCTAAAGATTTAAGATTGTCAATATAATAAATATTCTGCCCTTTCGATGAATGTTTATGTTTTGCTATAAGAATTTTGTGACAATTGAAAAACTCATGAACACTTGCCTTATCAGAAGAACTTATCCATTCACTATGAGATATACCTGCTTTATCAAAGGCACGCTTCATTAGTATTTTATTTCCAGAGGTTTTAACTCCCTCTATAGTGTTAATTTCCAAGTATTTATACTTAGAAATTAAAGGAGTTGTGCTCCCTAAACGTAGTAATACTCTTTGATTAAAAGGTATACTACGTAAAGGAGCACAACTTGTATTTGGACTGAAAACTCGAAGTTTTAGCATACTATAGGTCTAATGCCTTATTATAACAATATATAGCTAGTTCCTTTTGAGTTAGCTTATTATAATCGGCAAACTCAGCACCATGATCTTGCAGAAGTTTTGCAATATACTGCAGTTCGTGTTTTTTTAGTTTACTAAACTGGGTGTTTGAGAATTCTGCAATCTTCTCGTCAAGAGCAATTAACTTAAGGAATACTTTTCCAAATGGCTTATTATTAAATTTATTAATATATACCTTTTGGTCAATATTATCCTCTACTGGGATAGCTTTAGGTTCAGGGTTAGGAACACCCTCGTCATATGGGATAATCATAAATTCAGGTACCCATATGCCTATAGATAGAAAATATGGAATATCTGGGTCATTCTTATCTACATCCTCAATAACAGCAACATTACCAAAATAGGGAAAATCAGAAAATAAGACATATTTCATGTCTTTGTTACAATAAACACCTTCTAAGTCAGGTGCTTCCTTGAGTAGATTATCCTTAAGTAAACAATCAAGATTTTTAATGATAACTTTGTCTCCTTGTTCAAACATAACTATTTTTATTTTTATTTGAAAAATGATAAATATTCTAATGGACTAACAATTCTATATTTAGTCTTTCTAAACTCTAAAAGGTCAAAAGAATCTGAATAACTCATCATTGACCTTAAGTAGTCAACGAAATTTTCACACCAATCTTGTAACTTATACAAAACTGGAACTGTGGTTTCAATACCCTCAGCAGTTTTGAGTTTTTGGTTTCCTATTTCTATCTGTGCTTTTTTAGTAGACATACCATAGTATTTACGCCTGAGTCCTAGATTTGGATCTGTAACAGGTAGTAACTCTCCACAGGCTTCTTGAGATTGTGCAAAGAGTTTCCCAACCATTACATAATCAGCTCCAAGAGCTAGTGCTTTAATAATCTTATCATAATTATCAAATCCTCCGTCCGCAATAATAAATGGAACACTTTTGTATGGATGAGTTATTGAGTTACAACCCAAGTAAAAACCAGAGTCACCCGCTATATTAACTACTTTTGTTTCTTCAATACATTTTTCTATAGCCCGCTTTTTATCAACAACTTCATTAATTAAAGAAGCCATTGCATAGTGTATTCCACCATTAGCAGAAGTAGTACATACAGAACCTCCCCCTACACCTATCCGTACAAAATCAATTCCTGCTAGTGAATAATCAGCATAAGTATCAGGGTTAGCAATATTGCCCGCCATTAATGACAATCGACCTCCAAATATAGACTTTGCTTGTGAGCATAAATCAATTAACTTTAACATGTGGCCATTAGCAATATCAACACACACATAACGAATATCATTGGTGGTATCATATATATTTTCAAAATCTGTAATAAATCTTTCAAACTCAGATAAGCCAAGTGCAACAAACGTACTTGTAGACAACTCCCATCGTTTATCATAATCTACTCCTCTTGGAATAATTGTATTGATCTTATTTCTAAGAAAAACTTCATAATTATTCTCATTAATAACAGAATTCATAGGAGCAGTAAATAACGGTAGCATACCATCGAAGTTGTACGGATTACAGTCTGCGCGATGTTCTATTCTACTGGTTCTAGCTGGTACTAAACAAATATCATTTAACCCATATGTCATTTTTAATCTCTTTTAATTAGTTTGTTTTTCTGTTCCTCAGTATCCCTAAATTTTTTTATTTTTCTTTTCTTATTTGGACGAGCAATCTCTTCCTCGTACCTATTATATTTATCCAATTGATTACCTCGAATAAATTTACCCATGATAAAAAACAGAATTTCAATTTTGATTTACTATTGAATCTCTAAAGTACCTGGTTCCAGTCCAAGTTCTTTCTCAACTTCTGCGATTGTTTTCTTTACAACCTTATTCTTTACTTTTGGCCAAGCAACATCCATTTTTGTGTAATCACTAAGTTTAAAACAGTGTGGTGTTGGAACAAAAATCTTCTTAACTTGGTAGAAACTCCCATTTTTAGGGGAATTAAAGCATCCACTTAAATAACCCTTAATTTCTCCTTTATTGTTAACATAAACAATAGCTTTAGAAGAAATAATAAATCCAAAATACTCTTGATCTTTAACTATTAACTGTACTATTCGCCCAGGTAAAAACTCAGACTTAAAATCATTATTAAGATTAGAATCTACCTTATTATTCTCAACCTTATTTTTTTCTTTACCTAGAATCTTTTCAAACTGGTCTATAATAGATATGTCATTTGATTTTAATTCAGGTGATTCAAGTAATTTTAATAGATTTTTTTCTGATTTTAAAATAATATCACTATATAGAGCAAGTTTATTCTCTTCTATATTATTAATACCTAACTCTTTAAGGATAGTGCTGTCATCATCTGAACAAAAGATATCACTATCCCCAGTAAGGTAATGAATATTCTGATTATATGCAACAACATAATAAGATCTTTTATCTGTATCAATTAAGATCTTATAAGGGTGTCCTGAAAGTAATAAAGATATACTTACTTTAGGATAGTTTAATGTATATCCGTATCTACTTAAGATAAACAAGATGGTATTTAAACTGTTACCATTATATAATAAATAACGCATAACTTGATTTTTTTTTTGTTCTTTTTAGTTAAAAAACAGTAACAAGTGAAGGCTTACTATTCTTTTACTTCTATAATTTTATATACAGAATTTTGAGTATGAAAATGATTTTTATCTACGATTTTAGTTACAGGTGAGGTTGAGAAGTGAAATCCAAGACAAGCTCGAAACCCTACAGTTATAGGTAGACTTAAATATCCTTGAGTAAGGTACCCTTTATTGATCCCATTTGGATGATGACCTGGCTTATAATTACAAGTACCAGTATCTTTTAACTTCTCAATCCAAACTTTAGTTTGTGCAGGATAACTACACACCTCATAATATAATTCACGTACACTCCTCAAAGTTTCCTCATGGTGATCATCTGATTCAGGTATTGATCCTTCATAATCACATTTCTTTAATAGTAGCAATGTTTCGAAGTCAATACACTCTAGATTATTAGCTAACCTTAGAATAGCCAACTTGATATCTCTTTGTTTTAAAATATAAAGAGGTTGCATATGACACCTTACCAAAGAAAGAATAGCTCTTTTATACTGAGGTTTAATATCAGAAATATATGTATCTAAAATATGTTCAGCAATTGGAACCACTTTAATTGCATGATCCTTACAGTGGTAAAGTCCATCTTCTCCCTTTTTTGTAGTAACTGGTTTACCTATATCATGTAATAGAGCGGCAAAGACTAGAATATTTCGATAGTCCATGTCTTGAAAAAGTACTTCATTACTGTTTTCAATATACTTTAACATACATTTTGTAACCATATAAGTATGGGTGAAAGCGTTTCCCTCTTTATGCCAAAGTATATTCTGAGGAGTTTCTGATAATGCTTTAAACTCGGGAATTTTTAAAAGTTCATCCCAAAAGACAATATTAGTTTTTGGATCATAAATCATATTATATAATAAGATTATAAGAGATAATAGTAGTAACAAATAAAATAGCTGAAGCTTTTGCAAAATGTATAAAAGTTGAATCATAATCCGACATTATTAGAGATCCTATAGTAATTGCAAATAAAAGGGCAATTGACACTATAAAAATATCTCTATACACTTTGTATGTTTTGTTATTAGATACTACCCACCCTTTAAGTTTATATGTTAATATAACACCAGGTTTGTTATGGTATATATGGTAATCTTCTGGAGTAGCCGCAAAACTAAGTATTTTATTAGTTTTTATATCTTTTGCAATAAGATACATCTTACCATTAGTTTTATAGCCTCCAGATATCTTTTCTCCTCCTATAATCTCACATTGATATGGATTAGTATTTACATAGTTACTAAATTCAGAGTAATGTAGATTCAAACTTATAAGTATAACTACTATAGAAGGAACCCAATAAGCTAAAATTTTAGAAGGTATATCCATTTTATATCCATGTCTTTAAAGCTTCCAAAGAAGCTGATTCTAAAGCTTCTTCATATGTATTATAATCTACTCCACTTGCATCTATACTATGAGGAGGTCTTACAATTTTCTTAGAAGGATCTATCTGAATATCAACGATTTTATATGTCCAATATCCATGAATAGTGGGAACTATTATAATATGTATCTTATGAATATCTCTTAACCATTTTTGAAGTTTAGATTGAGTTGGAGCTAAATAATAATTATCTGTAGGATCATAAAACTTACAATTCCAAAGCACTCCTTTTTCATCATAACAAGGGCTACAATTTACATATCCTAATTTTGGAAATAGTTTAGATATTCTATTTCCATCCATATAATGTTTTTCCTTTGCAAGTTTAGCAGTATCAAAAGTAATATGTGATTCCATTATTCCCAAGGTAAAATTTTCTGAGTTATTCTTTTATAGTTATTTAATATTCCTAAGATGTTTGCTCGACCTACAGGATTTGCAGATTGACTTGCAAACTGTGGAAGGACATATCCTTCATCTATACATTTATCTACAATATACTTGGCTATATCGTATCCAGATTTTTCCTCTCCTAAATCATGATCGAGACAAATTGCATAAGGTCATTCTTTTTCAAGGAAGTCAATAGCTTCTTGATAAGACTGAGCCCATACAACTTTACAATTTCTGCCAATTGGACTAAAATTCATCCAATCATCTTCCATTGGATTACGAGCATCATCTATCCAAAGAAGTGTTTTCATAATCATCTAATTCTTAAATGAGAAAGTAAATTAAAAACTATTAATATAATACAAGCCATAGTTGGAATAAAGTTTAAAGGAGTCCAAATGAGTATTATAAAGACAAAGCTACTAATATATTTATCCTCAGTATAGTATAAATACATATCTCCTAGAGTAGTTCCTTCTTTAGATTTTATCCTCCAATAAACGTAGAGAATAATATGATTAATAATTATACATACAAACCAGCAATATACAAATTCCATAATTATATTTTATTTAAATAAAATTTTCACTACCTAATTATTTATAAAAGTATCCCCACCTTGATTCGAACAAGGACCTTTCGGGTAGAAGCCGAAGATTCTCTCCATTGAACTATGGGGACTAAATAAATAGTTTATCTTACTATTTATATAAATATTATTATTAAAGTTTTTGAATATTCTTCATAAAAACTCTAGTAATAATATCTATATTCATCTTACATTGCTCAAATATATCTATTTTATAAGAATCTTTCAGTGGGCTATCCTCTTTGTATGGCCAATGTGCAATTATAAATTCATATTCACATCTAGCCCAGTATTGATACATTAATTTTCTCGTTACAAAATCCTTACACTGCTCAAAATTTTCTTTAGAAGGTTTATCTGCTTTATAAGCATCATTATACTTTCTAACTAGGTAAGGCATTATATCATAATAGGTTGGTTTATTTTTATTATATTCTAACCATAATACTTTGAATGGTATCATAAATTTTACTATTACAATTTTTCACCTAAATAATTAACTTCTATAACATTTAAATAGTTAACTTTAAGTGGATAATCATCAACTATAGTATTATACTGTATACAAACACTTTTTTTATCTGTATCATGAAAGCAAGATACGACATGATTGAAATTAATATTACAGTTATATCCTTCACCTATAATATTAATAATATTTATCTTTTTCATATTGTATTTATGTAAAAGCTCTTAGTAATAAAATCTTAACTTAAAATTCTAAGTGGTTTTTATACTTGGCAGCACATTGAAGAAACCTATATGGATCCTTTATAAAAATGCGTTTTATATAAGGATCTAAATAGCTAAGATCTGGGTAAAAACAAAAAAGGCCAAACTTACCTATATCATCTAAAACAACAACAGAGCTCTGGATTTTATTACTTTTCATGTGTATCTGAACGTCGAAATATGGCCTATACCCAAGTTTAACTAGACTGCTGTAAAATAAAAGGAATTGTTTAGATGATATTATAGTATATGGATATTCTTTCATTATAGTAGTGAATTAATTATTAAGATAGCTTTTTACTGTCATAACGACCCTTGTAATCAGATTTAGGTATAATATTCAACACCTTATTGACAATATTCTCACCACTAGTAGCATATAATGCTCCACTTAGATGATAAAAATCATGTCGTAAATCTACAACAATTAATGTACGCTTCATATAGTTAAATTAAGCATAATAAAATTTGAATAAAGTGTAGACTTTGATCAATATAATATGAAGTAAAATCCTTCATATACTTTTTATAAAGTCCTCTACACTTCCAGTAATCAATAGCATAATGTCCAACTAGCAACATTATTAATTTCCAAATTGCAGCTAATCCCAAAAAGTGTAATGCAATATAAATACCTAACGCCCAAATTGCACAATGTACAAACAAGACATAATTATTTTCACATTTATACTTCTTACAAAACTCATCTTGCAACGGATAGTCTAAAACTAAATTTAGAAAGTAAAGTATAATAAAATTTATCATTATCTAATCTTTATTTTTGAGAACAAACTTCCAATATCTAAGAAGATTTGTATTATCAATACAATAGTATTTACTACAGGAACCCATATTAAAAGGAAGATCCAATCATTATCTTGATCTACATAAAAAGAATAAAGATCACCTATTGTGCTTCCACACTTGTCTTCTTCAATCCAATCAAAATACAGGGAAACGTGTAAATAAACAACTCCTATTAGATAAATACCTAAAACAATTAAAAATGTATACATATTAATCCAGTTTTTCCCAGCATTCTTGATCAAAATTCCAATGTCTAATATCACAAATATTAAACTCGAAACATAATCCAAGAATGCCGATATTAAAACAAAAGCCTGCATGATCCCCTTTATTATTATAACTAATATGGAAATCAAGCAAGCCAAATGTATTGATGTTTATAAACAAATAATAACAAATACCAAATAGTTGAATATCAAAGTCAAAAAATTTTGATAACTTAAAGATTTTAAATCTAATAGACATTTCTAATGATTTAAACTCTCCTATAGGGTGCACAAACACCCACCACAAAAAATCTAACTTACAAAGCTTCATATTTTTCTTAAATTAGAGTAATAAGCGGTTATAGACTATACTTCTAATTTGGGTTAATCACTAATATTATTGTAATACTTTATATCTTCAATATAAGTTTTCTGTGTATCTCCAGTAGGCCCTATCATAATATTAGGTTTTATTGTTCCGCATGATATATTAAGTATTACTAAGACTATTATAACTATTTTTACTATTGTTTTCATCTTTATGTTGTTAATGTTTAGAGTAGGTAACAGGATTCGAACCTGTGATACAGCTTTTGCAGAGCTGGGCCTTAACCAACTTGGCGATACCTACATGTGCGGTAAGGGTGGGATTCCAACCCACGCAGCGATTTCTATACGCTCTAATGCATTTCAAGTGCATCCTCTTAAAGCTCTTGAGTACCTTACCAAATTTATCTATCTATAAACCTTCTAGTAAGTTATTTGCTGGACCGATAGGATTCGAATCCACGTTACCCAAATTAACAGTTTGGTGCTTAAACCACTCAGCCACAGTCCAGTACATTTTATATATTTATTACAGATAACTCTGCAAAAGTATTTGTAGAAATATTATAAATTAATTAGTCGAGAATGATAGTAATGCTCTATCCCCTAGAAATCCCAAATTTCTCGTGCTACTTCCACACCCCATTCTCGATAAACTATCCTTTATTCAAGGATAGCGTTTAATTTTGCAAGAACACCTTCGTTTTTCTTACGAATGTTTTCAAGAGCTTCTTTTTCAGCTTGAGCTGCTTTGATTTCCTCGTCTCTTGCTGCAATTTCTAATTCTGCAGAAGCATTTACTTCTTTAAGACCATCAATTGCAGTTTTGAAAGCATTTAAAACATTGTCTACTTTCTTAGACAGATCTACAGATGTTTTACTTTTTGAATTAAACATGTTTAATAGTTTTTTAAATTAATACTGTGAGGAGATTTTTGGGACCCCCCCCCAATAATAGTGAACCATATGAGACTCGAACTCCAATTCCTACATACAAAACAAGTATGTTAGCCAATTATATTACACAGCCCATATTAATTTATTATTGAGCCAGTGACAGGACTTGAACCCGCAACATACTGATTACAAAACAGTTACTCTACCAATTGAGTTACACTGGCTTATGAAACACTATCGTAGTTTTGCACGTCTGATTTTTATTGCCACAGAAACTCCATACAAATGATCAATTTATATGTTAAGAGTTGTTACGCCGCTAATGTCAAATTTAGAAATAACTTATAATGACATAAATTGGTTATAGTTATCCTTGTATCCTATAGAAGTATTCACAAGAAGCTCGCCATGCATGCTTCTACCAGGCATTGGCACCATAAAGTCATTTCCATATATGTTAGTTAAAACACTTAAATATACTTCTGGAGCAGGAAACATTCCTCACTCAAATTTAAGGTAAACCTTATTGTTATAGTCTCTAGCGTTTCTAAGACTTTGTATCTTATTTGGAAATGTAAGATTACCAAATGACTCTGTGGAGAGTACATTATATCGTTGTCGTAGCTCTTGATATTTTTCTCTAAGATATAAAAGTCTAGATGTGTTTTCCTTAGAAGAATCATAACATTGTATTCTTGTTTTTACAGCCAGTGCTTCTAGTTTAATTAAGTGAAGCTGGTGCATAAACTTTTGTCTCTCAACTAGATCATCTGGAACATTATCAAAAGGACATATATCTATAAAGATCCCTTGGTTAAAGGTAAAATGACCTTCTAAATCCTTTTTGTGAATACATGTTGTGTCACTTCTTCTTAACTTCGTACAGCAATAAAAGGTACTGTCTGTTCAGTCATTTTGAACAAAATATGGATAATTCAACTCTTTAACTGCACACTCTAAAAATCTATCATAGTCTGTTCTAGGCATAGCAATATCAATATCATCGTCCCATGGAATAAATCCACCATGTCTGACAGCACCAAGTAATGTTCCTCCATCTAAATAGTACTTCAAATGATATTTATCACAGATATTTTTAAACTGTCATAGCAAATCTAGCTCAACTCCTCAAAGTTCTTTTCTTTCTTTAGACACTAAGAATCCATTTTTTACTTCTGCTTCAAAAAAGTTATCTGGTAATTTAATATTTAAGTTTACCATTAAATAAACATTTAGCCAACTCTAAATCATCAGGACTTGTAATTTTAAAATTCATAAGTTCTCCCGAGATATATAAGCATTTATTTCCATTATGCTCATATAAGTCAGGTAAAGTCTGATAATTATCTATATTTTTAATCTTTGTAATTATATCATAAAGGCTTCTAAGCATAAAAGTTTCAGGAGTCTGTAAGATAGCAATTGGCTCCTTTCTTACTCCAGGAACATGTAACGAGCTAAGATCTTTTAAAGTGCTAACTGTTGGAATGTATGGAACAACAGCCGAATTATCAGAATTACAAGAAGACAAACATCTTGTAATTAAATTTGAAGTGAAAAAAGGTCTAACAGAGTCATGAAACATAATTTTTTCAATAGAAGGATAGTAAGTCATTATGTATTCAAGACCAGCAATTCTAGATCTTAAGCATGAATACCCTCCTTCTATAATTTTGATATAAGAAAATGGAAAAAGCTTTCGAAGAATAGGAATATATTCAGGTAGAGTAACTATAACAATTATGTTAAATAGTCTTAACCTAACAAACTTTTCAACAGTCAAATATACTATAGGATGTCCATTAATATCTATAAACTGCTTAGGAATATTCATTCCTACCCTAGTTCCTTTTCCAGCAGCATTAATAACTAAGGCATTCATACACTTAATCTTATACTCTTTTTCTTTTAATACTAGTTAATACACTAAAATAAAGATTCATTTCTATTCCTAAAGTAAAGGATAATACATAGTACTATTACCACAAACCAGATAAAAAGAAATAGTAATATTAGACAGTTAATTAGTACTGTTGCCATAGTATTATTTATTATATGTGAGAAATATTTATTTAATTTTAATAGTTGCTCGTTAAAGATTCGAACTTTAACCTTCACGTTCAAAGCGTGACGTGCACAAACCAAGTACACCAACGAGCAGAAGCAAATCCGCAGCAAGAATCCACCACAAATATAAAGATAAAAGTCAATATAACCAAATATTTGTACACTTATTTCTATAATTTGTACAAATTTTTGAGATTACTATTCAGTATAATAACTAACACTTACTTTTGCTTCTCTTTTAAATAAGTATAGATAATAATGATCATTAAAGTGATAACAATTATCACGAAGAAATATGTTAATACTGTAACAAAGAAGTTTATCCCTAATATGTTATTAACAAAGTGTAATAAATGGCACACTAGAACACAATACAACAAAATTCTATGATAAATACAAAATTTGAATGTAAGAGATAAAACAATGAGACCTATTAGTACTACCATAACTGTTACCAAATCTACACAACTAATAATTACTGTAGAAATTGTGTAGTAACGTAGTAGTAGTATTTTAAATAATATGTTTAGTGCTAGTAAGAAAGGTGCAAAACGAATGAATATTAAACTAAGTTTCTTTAACATTCTATAAAATAAAACATTAAATTAATAATTAATATAATAATCATCCAGCTAATTATTGTTAATAATCTTGATAAACACCCTAATCTAGTAAGAATATCATGTGATGTAAGTTTCATTATTAAAATTCAGCTTCAAACATACTAGACGCCCATGCCAAATAGCCACCATCTTCTTCTATAGAATACAAATAGCCATCATCAGGAAGTCTACCGTCTTGCATTTTATGCCGATATTTAGCTTTACTAATAGTGCATACTCTTCCTCCATATTCTGTAAGCATATTTTCTGCAAAATAGTACGAATAATCGAGACCCTTACATCCTGGATCATACTTTTCCTTTATTAAAACATTATCTCCAATTTTGTATAGTGATTCCATAAGTTAAAAAGATTTTTGTGGACCTGATGAGAATTGAACTCATGTCCATTCAACTATTAATAATAATTTTATTTACATGCTTGGTTATTTTATTCTCCTATTCCGAAAAATAACAAAACGTATCAGATAGTTTTTATCTTATCTCCTACAACTTATCTGAAATAACTCGGTCCTATAATAGTAGTTAGTAATGATTAACTTACATCATCTGCATTAATCTATGCAGAAAATCTTTGTCTATTATTTCTCCAGACTTGGATAGCTTAAGCTGCAAAAGCTACTTGAGCACGCATAGGAGTTGCAAGAGGCATAACCTTGTTAGCCATCTTACGTACAGTGTTCTTAGCGTTTATTTTTTGGTCCAGTTGTTAAAGAAGTTATACCAGATCCTGCATGAATTATCATCAACTATCTTGAATGTCAAAAACCTGGCAGGCCCAAAGACAGGGCAGTTTATACTTATACCCTAGAAGTGGTCCATAATAGCTAAAGTGTTTAATGCTCTAATTATATAGCAGCGACTAGTATACTGTTATACTTTTCTTGTAACTTCAAGAACTATTACTAAAACTTCAATGTGAAGTTCCTAAAAGCCACTTGAGTATTTTTTGGGTTCACTCAAGAATACCGTGTTTTATTGTCGGGATCAAACAACCAAACTACCACCTTTCTATATACAAAGGCAAACTCATACTATCTGGCGTAACCCGTTACTATTATTTATATACCGCTAAGTAACCTAATGCGGTTTACTTTTTATCCTTTAAAGTATAATAATGTTGGATTATTCTTATGTACATCAATATTCGGATATCGTTTCGCAAAAGTTGACATATCAAAAGGAGTTGTAATTAAATGAAAACCATTTTTAGTAGGAATCAAAGCCTTAAACTTTGAACCAATAGGTTGACATTCTCGTTCAATAAACAGTAAGATATTATTTACCGCACGATTATCTGTAGGTCCATCAATATCAACAACCCATGTTTTATCGTCTTTATTACATGTTGATCCACAAGCATGATCATAACAACGATAAACTTCTTCCATCTGATCATATCGTATTCGTTCAGCAAGATTCTGTAAACAAACTAACGCTACATCTTTATAGCTTCGCTTGTTTAAATGAATATAAGCACGTGCTTTAAATATAGAACACATTTGCTTAATTTCCTTTTTCTTGCCTTCGAAATATTCAAGAGAACGTATACAATAGGAACGAACTAAACGGTTATTTGCTCCTATATCGGGATTATCCTTTGATCTTTGTATAATCTGAAGATAATAAAAATCATCTTTAGATTCAAATTTCAAAAGACTTTTAATTAAGTCAAAATTATCTACCATTTTCTTTAATAAGTAAATTTAATTTGCATATACAAAATATTTTTATTATATTTGATTTAATTATTAAATCAAATAAATCATGAATATATTAATAAAAACATGTACGGTTTGTAAAGAATCAAAAGCCTTAGATGAGTTTCCAAAGCATCCACAGCATAAAGATGGATACAATAGTGTTTGTAAAAAATGTATGCAAAAAAGCAATAAAAAATGTAGATTAAATAAAAAGATTCATTTTATAAAGAAAATGGGAGGAGAATGTACAAATTGTAAAATAAAATTGACTGAAAATAATTGACCAATATTTGATTTTCATCATATAGATCCTTCCCAAAAAGAAGTTTCTTGATCAACATTAAGAAATTGAAGTAATGATAAAATTGAAAAAGAATTAAACAAATGCACTTTACTATGTGCTAATTGTCATAGACTTTTACACGCAAAGACTAAAGATTAACTTTAGTCTTTTATTTTTATCTATTACTATTATTCTAGTCAATAAAAAATAGAGCCTATACCTCCGATCAAAGAGGTATAGGCAATGTTTATCGTCTTTTAAGAGCTTCATAATTTTTATATGGGCCCCTCTTCTTAATAAAGGTTTTTCCTTTATCGTGTTAGAAGAAACTATAGTGTTCTACTATAGAGACTACACCTTTGATTTAGCAGGTAGGCTTTTCTGCTTTGTAATTAGGTAAGTATAGAGCATTATGCCTTACTCTACGGTAAACAGTTCTATACGAAAGTTCTCCTGTCTTTTTATCAAAAACAGGGTTGCCTTCTTCATCTACTTTAACTTCTTTAAAGGGCATTGTAATAGCCTTCATTTTAGGATGTGCCATCTGTGTTATTTAATTATTTTTACCTTGTTTTTTAGCAATATCAAGGAGCATATTCAGTCCTACAGCATCCATAGGATTAGCAGATGCTCCTTCTTTACCTCCAATAATCATTACTTCAGGAACCCAACGAACATTTGAGTTTGCTAATGCCTGAGCTACACCAATTGTGGTTTCTTTATCAATTGTTGCTCTTTGCAATGGGTCCAATCCAGCAAGTACTTTAGCTCGTGCTGCTGCAGCTTCTGCCATGCCCTGAGCTTCAATACGTTTTGCATCTTCCTTTGCCTTTAAAGCAGAAAGACGAGCTACTTCATATTCCTGTTCAGCCTTAGTAACCTCTACAGCCTTAATTTTCTCCTGTTCCCACTTAGCCTTCATAGCAAGTGCCTTACCCTCCTCTTCAGCACGAATTGCCTCTTGAGCAGCAGCAGCTGACTTCGCACGACTAGTTTGAATAAGCATATTTGCTTCCTGTTGCTGAGCAATCTGCCTATTTACTTTATCAGAATATGCAATCTTTGATACAGCTACCTGACCAATCTCTAGTCCATAATAAGCAAATGGGGAGGATTCACTACGCTTGTAACCTCCTGCTGCTAATGAGTCAGGAATTAGTGTAGCTACATTAATAACTTTCTTTTCTCCAGTAATTGCATCAAGTACTTCGCTACGCTTGATTGCAGTTTTGTAGACACCATTATTTAACTGGTCAGTAATATATTCAATCAAGTCGTTCTTCTTCTCTGCATACGATTCAAAAGCAGACATCAGAGGACCTGAAGCATAAATTACCTTAGTAACAGTTGGACGAACAAGATCATTCATTAAACGATCCATACCATTATAATCAGTCTGAATACGAGCGAGGTATTTAGGGTCAGTAGGAAGTTTTACACGAAGTGATCCATAAATCATACCATCTGAAGCATCATTGAAGATTACAGGAATAGGTTTTCCCTGCTGATCGCCAGCCTCAGAGTCAGATCCGAACCACAACTGTTGAGTTTTATAGTAAATAGTGGTTTTGCCCCACCACTGCCAGTGAAAACCAGGACTAGTCCAGTATTCCATGTTACCAGTAAACGGATACTGATTGACTACAATCGTCTCATTCTTTACATCTTCCCCGATTTTACCCAGAGAAATCACGCAGAAAACTGCAAATACTACTACAAGAGCAGCAACAATTTTTTTGAAATTCATCTTTAGATTTTTAAATTACACAATTACCTTTTAAAAAAATAATAAAATGGAATTATTACTTTCCATGTAATTTTACGACTAGTAATTTTACATGTATCTAATAACTGAAGAGTCATTAGAGTATAGTAAAGAATAAAGGAAATACTAACTAATAGTATAACAAAACGATAAAACCACATTATTTTAAATTACTTTTAATGTTATCTCTTGTATCACAGTAGATTTTAATTTCTTGAGGAAAAACATGAATGATAGTAGTATCTTTCATTTCCTTAAATGTAGAATTAATAATCCTCTCTAGGGAGTCTATCTGTAAAACTAGAGATTTTATATTCTCTTGGTTCTGTCTAAAAAAGGTTTCACTGCGTGTATTATCTATACAAAAAAATGCAAAACTTATTAGGAAAGAAGTTCCAAGAAGAAGTAAGACAACTCCAATTTTTATAGATTTATCTGTCATAACTAAGAATTAGCATATTAACTATTTAAGTTAAGATAAGGATTAGATTTTTATTACAAAAATATATACCAGCTGTGTAACACAATTTTTGCATGATTGGTACTAGCATTTACCATACACTTCCTTAACCAATATCGGAAACTATATGTACAGGTATATAAATAATAAATAGCTTCTGTAAGTGTACAACCTATTGCACAGATACTTTCACTATCTTATTATTGTGATTGGATAGGATTCAAACCTAATGTTTCCCTATTGTACAACAAGGCGAGTTTCATCACATTCTCCTCTCAATCAACCCCCAATCTTATTGAAAACAATAAGACGCCCTTGTCTTGTCTGGGAGACTTTCATAAAGGGTACTTTTTAAATAAAAAGAGGTAATCCCATAAGTATTATTCTACCTCCGCCTCATCTATAAAATCATAGATTATCAGCAGCCTCTGCCAAGGCATCCCTGTTTTTCTATGAATTGGCAGATTCATAAATTATCAGGATAAACAGATTATTAAATTTCTTTAATATTTCCGTTTTTATATTTCTTCTGAGTAGCAATCTTTATTATTCCATCCTCGTTTACTAGTTTCTCTTTTCATTCTTAGCTATAACTTTATTAGTATATTACTAATATAATGCAGAAAGTAGTGTCATTACTTCTCTAATCCAAATTCATTAATAAAATCAATATTCCTCTTACATAAACTTTTTACAGTAGCAACTTTATGAGTTACATTTCCAGCGGTAACCTTAGAAGATATCTCTGCAATATGCGTAAGATTATTGTATGCCATGATCTCACCATATTGTTTCTTTATTTTATCTGCATAATTAAATGCTAATGCTTTAATTAGAGCAACATTATGAGAGTAATTTCCAGTAGTTACTCTATCACATTTATTATTTATACGTGTAAACCATAATATAACATCCTCTTTTGTTATCATAGTGTTATGTGCTTATTGTTAGGTTTCTAAGAATGAATTTGTTTCCCTTTATATATAGACCAGCCGTTATCTTCTGCTATTCTAACACAACGAGACTCCATTTGGCTATGTATTGTTTGAATGTTTTGATTTAAGGAGTACGTTATAGTATCTTCTTTACCATTAATAAGAATTTTGCCATTTTCATAGTCAAAAAGAATCTTATCTTTAAAGATTTCTATAACTAACAAATAAAGAGTTTCTGCATAGCAAGTTGTATAAATAGGATGAATAGCAAAGTACATAACAGTTTTAAATTCAATTATAAAAAAAATACTACTCTGTAATGCATGCCCTTGCAGTAGTATCAAATCATTATTATAATACTGGCTCCCTATAATAGTTTCTGAACTCAAGACTACAGAATCTCGAAAGTAAAGTTATTCAATCAGAAACTTCTTGTTGTACCTGTTGTATTTAACACATTCACAAATCTGGAGATATTGTTTATGCTAACTAAATACTCCTGGCCTTGACTCAAGTTTTTCTACTACTTCCCTCTAAACTTATAACGAGTGGACTCCCTTAGTAGACAAAGGACTCACTGATAGTTTAACTACTCCTATCAACCTGCAGTATAACTCCCCGAATTTACGGAGTAATCTATGCTACTGTACATAGAACTTGCTCTTTTGTTACACAATACAAGTTATTGTGAAAGATTTACGACTTCCTTAAACGATTTACCTTAGAACATTGCAGAACTTATTCCTTTAACATATGATTATTTCTACTAATACGCATAATAATCTAGAATAAAAACCTCTGTTAAAGTTAAGATACACTAGGTTAATATTATCCTCTAATCCCCGCTATTAGAGTATTCTTTTTTTAGTTTAACTCCCCTTTTACTATTAGGGTTTATCTACAATGCTTAAGTTTATATTAGAATTCTTTTTATCTGCGTTTGAATTCTGTAATATCCTCTTCATCATAGCCAATTAAGGCTTCAAGAGGAACATCATCAACCATCTCGTCAATAATAGATGTATCTTCAATTTCCATACCCCCCCCTCTTTAAGTTTATAGGCTACTATAAATAGTATAGTTGAGACTAAGATAATTAATATAAAAAATGATACTTTTTTAGTTTTGCTTGAGGTAAGTATCTAGATGAAACGTTATAATCTAATCAGTCATTTCCTACTCATCTATTTTTATTATATTCCTAAAGGTTTATCCTTTAGCAAGTTTAATACTGTTTGTAAACCATCTTCTAAACAAGCAGAATAGTGCCTCTGCCGTACTTTACCAGGTCCAGAATATTCCTCAAGTGTAACTCCAAAGTTTAATTTTGTGATTGTCCAAAAATAGAATAGTGTTTGATCTAAGTGAACTAGTACAACTATTCCGCACTCATTTCTGAGCCAATCTTGTAATTCTGTTTGATAGAGAGCTGGGATTAAATTGTCATACAGTTCACAGGTTCTTTTTGGACAATGATAACTAATATTGTTCTCTGAATTTAAACTGTATTGTGACATATAATACTGTTGCTGGCAGGTAGGATATCCTTTTCTAACAGCTATTTTAGCAGTTTCAAAACTAATTCTTTTCATAAAAATAATTCAATGAGCAGAAAGATAAATCACAGAGTCATCAGATAGAATTACTTTAGTTTTTGTATTCCTAGGTACATCCCACTTTTGAAGTTTTCTAACTAATGCTTTTAGAGATCCACACTTTCAACTTCCGTATGTTTCAGCTATTAAGTTAGCTTCCCTCATTTAAAGATATACGTGCCTAATCGAATATCTTCCTAGAATAAATAAAAACTCTCTTGTAAATAATAATTGTAATGGGCTGAGATAGTGACCCTTACTCAGTCTGCGTTCATAATAGATTCTGAGATCATGACAATACATTAAGTGCTCGCTCCCTACAAATTCTATTTAATCACACGAATAAAAACTCGTAGCAGACATAGAATAATTATATTCTATTAACTTTTGAAACTTTAAATTAAAATGAAGGTTACTTCATTCTCTTAAGGTTTCAGGTAAATAATACTAAGCTGTAGCTGTGCTGCTTGTTAACAGTATCCTTCCTCTACTATTAGTTTAACAGAATTAACAATCCTATATCACTAAGCTCAGTATTCAGTGAAATTATTATAACAGAGTCTATAGGCTTTTAACCATTCTGTTTTTGTATGTTTGTGAGGCATTTGAAAATTACGAAGAGACTTATAAAAACGAGGTGTATTATTAACCTCATCACATATTACATAGAAAGCTTGTATAATATCTCTCTTAAATACCTCTGATGTTTTTAGAATTTTACTAACTCTACGAAGAACTTTGAGTCTCTCAAGAGCATACACTATTAGTATACCATCAACATGAAGCTTACCACTCTGAAAATCCTCAGTATTATACCTACCCAAAATTAACTGTATCGCAGATCTAATTTCAAGTTCTGGATTGTCTTTTAAAAAGTCCCTTAAAAGACAGTAGGAATTTTTACCTGTTTCACAGTAAGCATAAAGGTAATCCTTAGTTAACCATCTTTTATGTCCTGAATTAAACCTAATAGCTAAGCTAATTGGGTCTTCTTTTGAGTTTATTTTTAACATTCCTAACTCATAATGACGACTAGTATCAATGGAACATAATGTACAGAACGCTTTATAACGATGCTGTCCGTCTACTATATAATTATCCTTTACAAAGATTGGTGGAATCCAATCTCCCCTTTTCATAGACTGCATAATCTCCCTCACATGAGCAGGGTTAGTTAGTCTGTTTGCAGATAAAAATTCGAGTGAAGGATTAGGTTTGTCCAAAACAATAATTTCTTCGGTTTTCATATCAATTCCATATTATAAGACCTGAAAGCATTTGAGAACTGTCTTTATAACAATAAAGCTTAGAGATTGTATATAAGGACTGAGTATGTTGTATAAATTGAACATATCTAGACCCTATTCCAATTTCTTCAGTAGATAACTTCTCAGCTTTTAAAGTATTTTTATAAAGAGTCTTGTTAAGAGTATCAATTGTTTTCTCCCTACCTCTAGAACCCCGAGTAGATACAGTAAAAAGTAAAGCCTTAGTACCTGACAGCATAGTATTCATTCTGTAGAATACATTCATTATAGAATACTGACCATATAAAATAGTCTCTTCAAGATCAACGTCCATAACATGAGTAGGGAAAACATCATCAATATAAGCTCTAACAATCCAGTTTTCAACTGGATGAATATCAACTAAAGTAATATTGTCTGGTAAAAAATACTTCTGATATTGCTGTAAAGCTACTTTAGGACTATTTCCAGCTAAAGCTGTTAACTTTTTATTTTCAAATTTCTTAAGACAACCAAATAATTTGTTTTGAACATATCTCTTTGCTTGAGTAGAATCTAAATCGTAGCTTTTCATCTGTATTAGTATTTTTTAATTATGTGGGCCCTACAGGACTTGAACCTGTAATCTCTTGATTATGAGTCAATTGCTTCAACCATTAAGCTAAGGGCCCTTGCGGATATTTAATAGTGCTTACAGCAAACGTCTTTACACACTAATAGTAAGCTCTCCTTTCGGTATATTTGCCACTAATAATTAAATATCCTTAAAAAGACTATAACATTTTCTTATTGGGAGGCCAGGATCTATAATATACCTCCAGTTATCCAAATATATTGCGCAATAGTTGGTCCTTAGAGTTGTATCCTTTCATTTAGGTCAAGTGTAACATCTTGAGAAATGTGTACTGTTCTATGATCACTCAAACAGTCGCTTATAGTCTTTTGAAAACATAAATTCTATATAAGTAGATAGTCTACTAACTTCCACTTATCAGCAGATAAAACTGGTAAATTATTTTATTTGGTAATGAATGTATATTAGTGACTATAAGAGTGGTCAAACTCTTATAGTCTAGATATTACTAAAGCGTGTTGTTACACCTAAAGAAGTACTATAAGTATTGCTAGTTATAGTACCGTAAGTCATTAACTTACCTTCATTGTAGGGAATCCAGCTGCGGCTTTTCAGGTTCTTAACTTGACTTCACTAGCTACTTACTCTTATATTTCAGATTCCTGACTTCGAGTCTAGTCTTTCACCATTATTTAAGTATACCTACAGTTTTTATTTGAGGAGTAAACTGTGAAACTTATACCTCACCACATACTGCTACTCATCTACTCATTAAAGATAGCTACCTCCAAGCTCACTACTTTAGTAATAAAAATCTTCTCTCTTACCAAGTCATTGAGGAGATGAAAAATATGACTCTTGATTTGGGCAAGTACTTAATGATCCAGGTTATATCATTACAATTCGTAGCATCATCTGTTGTAGGAATTTCACCTAACTCACCTGGTAGCATCGTTACTCATTTAATGCTTTGGCTGAGCTGCTTTGTAATAATCATTACTCACTAAGATTCACTTGGTCTTTTACTTAAGCCTGAAAGCCTCTCTATGTAAGAAAACATATAGATGTTTTTGTAGATAATCTCTATCTACCGAGATAGCCTTTGTTTATACTCTCTGCTTATACTAGAGTTTTATAAAAACTAAATTTCTAATCCTTCTTATCTTCTGAAGCAATAGAATCCAAAAATCTATTAACAGCTTCAAAAGACTTTTCAGGGAGTTCCTGTAATGCCTCTGAATTTTTAATTACTTCTGTTGCAATTGTAACTCCAAAAATTTGGTAACAGGTAGATCTTGAAGGAACCAAAATAGTAAACACCATGGAAATTATCCCAGCGATACTAGTATATTTCCACCATCTCTTGGCTGTCTTCAATTCACATTCATCACAATAATACGCAGTAGATACGATCATTAAAATACTCAGGCATACAGTAAAAGTTGCTAATGCAATGATATATACTCCTCCAGAAATAGAACATAAATATACCCACCAAGCTAGATTTTCCATTATTTATTAATTATGTTGATTATTATTAAAGTTTCGGATTTCTAAGGCATTTGAATTTTTATTCTAGTAAATTTAACGCTATTATTAAAGCTTCTCCCAAAGCATTTTCATACAACATGAAAAGCTCTTCCGTAAGTTTAGTGTCACTATTGATTACTGAATTTGGAGTATAAATGATATAGGCATAGTATCTGATTTGGTCTTTATAAACAGCAATAATAGAGATATGAATCCCTTTATCATCTCTTAACCACTCACTAAGTTCTTCCTGTAAAGGGGCATAGCAGCTAAAATTGGGAATGTACCCAATACCTTCACTATAAGTTTGGGTATATAAACTGCCCGTAGTATCATAGTAAACTCCGCTTGTTCCATTATAGCCTTTTTCCTTCGCAAGTTTAGCAGTGTTATAATGTACAAATTCCATCAGATGTATTTTTTAATTTTAAAAGTCCTCAGCTTAAAAATGAATATGAGTTACCACCCTGTGTTGTAGTGAAAACCACATATAGTCTTAATTGTTGTTGAACTTGAACTTAGCTAGTGTGTTAACAACAACACGTACTGCTACTACAGTATTGATAACAGGGATCATTATTAGTACAAAAGCTGTTGCTGCATCTACATCTTCCCGCTCGACTAAATATACACCTGTTACTAAAGCACTAAATCCATAAATAATGGTGAAAAATATCAAAAAAATCATTGGTTTAATATATTAATTGAATGTGCAGGTAGAGAGACTCGAACCCCCACTTCTTTCGAAATATCGTCCTAAGCGATACGTGGCTGCCTAATTTCACCATACCTGCAAAATATAATAACTAAGTTGCAACGTATATTCTATTTTTGTTTACCAACGACAACTACAACTTTTAGTCTCGGGGGCTCTGGTTTGGATACGATAATATAGCCCCTTTTTAACCTCTTCCTGGTTTATACCAATATTTCTTTTTGTTATTGAACTTGATTTTCATATTTTGTATTATATGTTTAAACGAGGCTAACTAAGCTCCCACAAATACCACAATATCTTAGATACCAACCACAGTAACTAGATTCATCATAAATGTAAATACAATCACATTCACCTGTCTTAGCATACTTTTCTTTAGCAGCTTTGACTTCTTCCTCAGAAACTTCTATAAGTTTAGTTCCTACACCATCATTTACTTCTCTATACAATTGTTGTTTCATTATGAAATTCCTTTAGTCTTTTCTAGGTTCACAGTTTTCTGTTCTATCTAGCTTATATTAATCTACAATACTTAACGTGTGTAGAATCACACTCTACTCCTGTTCCAGTACTGAGCAGCCTCTTCTTTAGTTGATTTATACACAATCAGAGCTAAAGTCATCTACGTTCGTGTAGTAAGCAAGTAGTAAGTATCTTCGAAAGTGGGTAATTATATTATTGGCCGAACTCTTCAAATTCAGGAAAGAACCATAGGAGGAAGAACATGAATGCAGCTAAACCTATAAGTATTAAACCTATACTAAATATAGCTATAAATATCTCATAAGCAACCTTATTTTCTTTCCAATATTTGTAATTTATGTGTCCACCACTAGCTTTGTAACATTTCCATTGGATTTTAAGGCTAATGTAGGGGATACCCCAGAGTATAATCCAGAGTAGAATGATTCTTACATATAAATGCATCTTGTGTGTTAGTTAATAATAGTGCGGGTGAGAGGATTCGAACCTCCACGGATTTCTCCACTAGATCCTAAGTCTAGCGTGGCTGCCATTTCACCACACCCGCAGGTAGGACAAGTTATACTCCTGTCCTAAGAGTGGTTATTACTAGAATTGTTCGAGAGTTATTTTTCAGTGACAAATTTCATCGAAATGACGCTCTTCGACATCCTTCATGCTGGCAAGTTTTGCAAGTTCACTCTTGATTTCATCGAGATCTTGGGCAGTAACCTTAAGAGCTTTGTTCATGTTCGCACCGATGCGATTGTACATCTTTTGAATTGGATAACAAGGTCAAAAATTGAAATTGGACATGAAGAAGAGTTTCTTCTATGTAGAAGAATTGCTTTGAAATTTTGTTCAATATATGCGAGAGCATAATATGGTGCCGAGTACAACTTATTGTACTATAAGTTCTGTCAATGTTTCAAATTTCTTACCCTGGGTTAGCTGTGAAGCTTGTCCCAGGTTTTTAACCAGAAACTCTTTTTAACTTATATAAATTATGAAAATTTATCAAAAGACCAAATTCCACCAGAGTGGAAAGGTAGTAGTTTGTGTCATGACTGCTCGCGTAAAGACCATGGGATTGAACTACAGCGCAGGTACTGTACGTGGTATTGCGCGATGTGCTCCTGAAGATCAATTTGACCTTAAGAAAGGTCAGATGATTGTAGAGTCGAAGGCAATTATCTTTTGGCTTGATACGTTGCATATTTATTATTTTTAAATATGCAAATTATTTAGCATAAAAATTCTTATTTACCAAAAACGTCATACATGCCACCCCATCCACCAAATATATCATCTTCATCTTCTCCATCATCAATAGCCATTTCAACATCTTTCCACAAACTATGATTCAGACCCTCTAAATCGGCTAATGAAGGCTGTTTCATAACAACTCCAGCTTTAACTAAAAGGTCAAATATCTCTTTATCATTAATTTTTGAATAAAAAGTATATCCATCCCAAATAAGGGGTGTATTCAATGATTTTAAACTATCTTTGTCTTTAACATATTCACACATTAAATCAACTGGAAACGTCATTGGTAGATTATATTTTATAATACCAATAGCAGTCCAATCATAATACTTTTGTTCAATATCATTTAATTTGAAATTTTTTGTATTATCAAGGCACCACATTATATACCCAATATGTGTTGCTATAATATATAAAATATATTCTCCTTTATATTTTCCAAAAATAAGTTTTCTAAGTTTATTCATAAATTGAAGAATTATCAATTACACTTATAAGATATTCATAAGCTTTATCTTCATTATCAATACTTCTCAAAGTTTTAACAACTTCAATAAGGCCTACTTTACAATCTATAGGTTTTCCCCATCAAATTCAATTCTTACGGGTGTATAAGGGCGATCTATTCCAGGAATAATTTTAATTTCTTTGGAATCGAGCGTCATAGTCAAATATCCAGCTTTAAAATCTACTTTCATATATAAAGTAATTTAATCTATAATATTGTACCGAGAGCGGGAGTCGAACCCGCACGGACCCTTCGGCCCATCAGATTTTAAGTCTGAAGCGTCTGCCTAATTCCGCCATCTCGGCATCTTGTTTTGACTAGCTTTCTCAAGTTATCCTTGACTCTTCACAAAACTGTAGCACTTTTTGCGTTTTCCTGCCTTTGTTAGGTTGCTGGATTTTACTATTAAACCTACAACGATAGGCTATTTTTGTCCACGTTAAACTAGTATAACTACTAACTACCATTACTTTCCCCGATAGTAAGAGCACTTACGACCTGCGTTCATAATAGAATTCCTTTAATGTAACTAACAAGTATGATACTGTAATAATTACAAGAGCAATTAAAAGAGATAAAAATGCCATAATGAAGAAAATTAGTTGCGGAGTCAGGATTCGAACCTGAATCTCCTGGGTTATGCGTGGCCCAGGCTGGTTATCCAGTTACCATGCGCAATACACTCCGCGATATAGATTAATGTTTGAAACTCCAAGTTTCATTGTGATTTGAAAAAGATATCGCTTCCACAATTCTATTATCAGATTTACGATAAATAGAAGCAGAAATAAAACCTGTTACTGCACCAATAAGGTGAATGTAGTATTCAGGATACATCTCTTCAAAATCCTTTTTGATGTCTTCGACAACCTGCGGGTCATCTACAACATCAGCAACAGCTTTATCATAAGCTCTTCTAGCTTCAAAATAGGCTTTTAATTTCGGATTCATATTTTCAATTTTTAACTTTTATTTATACCCGTTTAAGCCTACTTACATTAGATAAAACTAATCATAGTAAATCCAGACATTAATTTCTGGTAATCGTCAGGCACGATTTCGAGTTTAAAAACAAATATACCTACTATCATGATATTCCTCAGTTATATAATCCTATCATGCGGTGCCTCCACGATAAGTGACTAACTAAAGAGAACTGAGAGTCTTTAAGTTAGTATTATTTCTCCTCCTCGGTATATTTGAAAATACACAACCATACTTAGTGCTATGAGCTTCTCAGAAACTACTTGCGCGTTTTCATTTAAGAGATTCTAAACTAAGTGATCCTACTCTATGGTAGATTAATTATGGCTGCTACTTAATAGCAGAATTTAACCCTTAGGTTTTATGTGTATCTTTTTAAAGTATTGTATATACTACAATGATACTGTATTCATTTTCTACTTCTATGAAGTATAACTCTATTATTTCATCATCAAATTTAAATAGACAGTAGTCACCACTCTCTTCTGTTGGTATTCCCAAAAGGAGAGAGTAGATTTCCTTGAACCGTCGAAAAGACTCTTTCCCCAATTCTTTGTCGGTATAAACACCAAAAGACCCGATAATACCACATATATTAGAAATGTCTGAATCTGTATCATTATATAAAATGTTTATGTATGCTGGAAATAATTTGTCCACTCTCTTCTGTTGGTATAAATCAATAAAATCTTATCAAACGCTTGCTCAAACTTTAAATTATTAATTTATAAATTATTAATTAAAGAGTAACTCGCTGAGTGTGAGAAGTTTATTGATTATAATATGTGAAAATTGTTGCTGAATTTTTTAAAAAATAAAAGAATAGAGTGGGGTTTAGAGATTGATAATCAAGCACTTAGCATCATTTATAAAAATATTTAATAATATATATTAAAAATATTTATAAATAATATTAAAAAAGAGACTGCCTCTGCTCAGTCTCTATCAATCACAGACAAAGGCACTTAATGTGCAGAGGGAGGGCTCTGCTTCACAGCAGTGCGAATTCAATTATTCACTATTAACACCTTGTTAATTCTGTTTCAGAACAGTATTTAGTGTTTGTAGGGAAGTTTATTTTCCTACAAACAGAGTAGTTATTCAAGGAATGATGCTCCAGCAGCGATAGCATAAGATATTACAGTACTTACTACAGGTGAATATCCTAATACTTCTGCACCACCGAATGCAAAAGCAGCGAGGAGAGTACCCCAGAAGATAGTACTAAATAGTCTTTCAGAAAAAGAACCTTTATTTTCCATTTAGTTGAATAACTTTTTGGATATAGAATTCGTTGTTTTTAGTTGCTTTGATTACGTAGAAAGCGAGTTTATTGTGTATTCAGCCTCTTCAGTTGTATACTACATAATCGCCGCAATTGGTAGTTAAGATGTTAAAAGGGAGTTTTCACTCCCCTTTAACAGTTAACTGGCCGTTACGAGCAGGTTTTAGGCTTTCCATACGAGGTTAGCCGTTTCCTTCTCGGTGGTGGTATCAAGAGGCAGCCCGTTGTCGAAGTCCCGTTGCTTGAACTTGACAGTTCCCTGAGCTACGATCGTCTTACCGAGGCAAGCTTCCAGGCGATCATAGTCGGTTTCGAGATTGCAGAGGTCAGCAGATACAGGATGAACGGGCTGCATATCTGCGTCACGACGGCGGAGGTTTGCCAGCGAGAAGTTAGCCAGCTTGCCGTTCTTGACGCCCATGACGAGCACTTCGACGTTCTTGGAGTCTTTCCGCACCTGACGGGTAGTGATTACGGCGTCTTCGAGAGTGTCAGGGAATTCAAAGACATCGCCATTGGAAAGGCCGTAGCTGACGAGGCCGATACCAGTGCTCTTCAGAAAGTCTACTGCGACCTGCTTTACTTCGAGGCCGTTTCGAGTAGGAATAATAGGAAACTCTTCCTTCTTGAATTGATTAATCTTCATAGTATAAATATTTAATTAATTGTTATAAATCTCGACATTTGTTGTCGTAATAATTTGTTGGAAGCTTTTGTTTATGTTCTTCCTAGTTATTAGTTGGAAGCTTTGGTAAATGTTAGTTGTTTTGGTTTACATTGATTTCAAATAAAAACAGTTTGAGGGCAGTTCGAAGAACTGGGCTATTAAGTATAGTTCTTTAAGTATAGGTATTAAGTATAGTTAGGGTTTAAAAATGCAATTGATCGGTTTAAAAATACAACACCTTATAGTTTAAAAATACAATTGATTAGTTTAAAAATACAATCGTTATTAAATTTTATGGTAAAAAATTACCAATTATTTGTATAATTAAAATTAATAAAGTGTTTTGTATCTAGTGGATATGTTCCTATTTATAATATAATATATAAAAAACTATTTAACAACTTGATAATTAGTTAGTTACAAAGATAGAAGTAGTAATATAATACTAAAAAGTAGTAATATATTACTATTTGATCGTAATACAATACTATTTTTTAGTAAAAAAATTACTAAATTATTTGTAAGTTTGGCATATTTTTAGTATTTTTGTTACTAGTTATTAACTTAAAATACATATTTTATATGAAACAAATAGTACATGAACAAACCACAGAAGTTGTAGATTCTTATACAGGAGAGATTGTTAAAGAGAGTGTTAGTAAAACATTTACAATAAAGAAAGATGTTGAGCCTTTCTTTTTAACTTATTCAAGATATATGTCAGTATTATATAATCTGACAAGTCTTTCCGCAGTTAAAATACTTTGGAAGTTCTTAGAGCAGTCTCAGTATAATAAGGAAGATGTGTTTATAACACCACAAAGGAAAAAAGAAATATTAGAAGAGTTGGGAATTTCTTCTTCTATATATACAAAGTCACTAGTGATGTTAACTGAGGCTGGAATTATATCAGGTAGTAGAGGAACATATAAGATAAATCCCGAACTTCATTGAAGAGGAGATTACAAGACGAGAGAAAAACTCCTCAATTCTGGATGTACTTTAACAATTACTCCAAGTGTGGAGTTTGAAGAAGGTAAGGAGTAGCTACAAACTACTCCTTTACTTGTTCCATATCTATTCCTGTTTCTTCTTTGATGTAGTTGGTTAGTACATAAACAGGAATATTAGTGAATTGGATAGATCTCTGAGTATTCTCAAGAGCTTCCATCAGATGTTCGATCTTCTTGTTGAGTTCTTCTCGTGTCATAGTAGATAATAATAAAAAGGGAGATGTTACTCTCCCTTCATTTGTTTGATAGCTTCTCTGACGATATCTGTGATAATATCATCTTCCTTCAGAGATTTGCACTTCTTCCTAGGATAAACAACTCTGTGTCGTCTAACCTCTACTTGCATATGAATCTCTGTAACCGTTTCGGCCTCTACAAGGAGACCATTAACAACGATATACACCATACTCGAAGAAATTTTCAAGGGCTCTGGAAACTCCACAGCCCAGATTTTGGGTACTAGAGATAGATGATTGAAAATGATATTCATTTTCCTCAAACTTAGGAACGTTACGTTTCTCTCGTAATTCCTTGAATGCTTGAGAGTTGGTAACACGACTTACAAGAATAGGATCTTTCTCTTCTAAGAAAGCTTGTAATGCAAGAGCAGTCATATAGCAGAATTTTAAATTTAAATAAACTACTGTATCTTTGGTATCCATATGGGAGTAAAACTACTCCCCATCAATATATCTGACAATCCTTCCAAGATACAAATAATTGTACACTATAAAAGGAATCCAGCATATAATTAATGGCAAGTAGTCCACCCCAACAACAAGAAACAAGATCACAAAGATCTCACCAACGATGAGCTTTTTCATTGCATAATCTTAAATGAATAGATAGTTCCTTTGAAGATATGTTCTTGCTCATCAGTTTTAAATCCGATAAGGTTCTCCGTATCATAAATAGGAGAAATCTTACGAGTGTCTTTAATGGACACTGTAATTCTTTTACCTTCTACCAATAAATAAACGTGAAGAGTCATAACATTACCAGTCTGTGCTGTTTCTACGAACCCAAGCACCAGTGATAGTGCTGATCTTTGCTATAGCAATAACTGCTACGATAAGAATAATAACTTCCATAATAGTATAGAGTTAAAGTTAAACTTAACAACCTTTTGTAAGTTTTAGTTACCTATAAAAAGAGATAGAGGATTACTCCTCTATCTCAATGAGGTTATACTCTTCACTAACCTTCTTATAACCAGAAGATTTCTTGAGTATAACCATATCCCAACCCTGTTTCTTAAGGGCGAGTAATGCTAACTCGAAGGAAGGCAGACGTTGTACCTTCTTTTCAACCTTAACTCTGCTCTTAACGTCTTTCGTGTAAGTACGATATACTTCGGTTAGCAATGCAGGGTTAGGTGCGCATTTTGACGTATTCCAGTAGCACTTCTGCTGAGCACGTTCTCCTTCAATAATAATCTGTCGCATTTCTGCAAGAATATTACGAACTTTCATGAGAACGTTGGCAGATGTGTTGCAATCTGCAGCAAGTTTATTGACATTTTTCTGGTCAATTTTAGCCTTGCTATAGTTACGGTAGATGCCGTCAATGATAATGCCAATCTCAGGCATTGTGTAAATCTTAGCCATGGATATATGAGTTAAGGTAAATAGATTGCAAAAAAAACAACAGCCTAACTTATAAACCATCTACGCATCGGTAGGCCACACTGGTATAGTACTGTTGTTAAATTAAAGATCCTATTTTTGAAACCAAGAATCAACGTAACTGTCCAATTGCTCTTCAGCAATATCTTCTTGATAACGTATCTCGTTCAGCTCCTCAGGAGTATAGTCAGTAATATCAAGGTTAATCATGACTCCACGTTTTTTGAAATTATCCTACAGATATGTTTAAAGCTTTGATTACTAGAGAATAAAGTTATCCCTACTTAGTAGGGATAATTGTAAGTGCTCCAGTAATCAGCAGCATGGTAGCTGCATATGAAAATGCTTCGTGATGAGAAACTGAGTAGAACAGTAAACCAATAGCTATTATGGCAGCAACAGCTATTAGAACATTAACGATTCGTTTCATAGTAAACAGCGTTAAGGTTATGAAAAGGTTATATGCTTTGGTAAATTTAATTCAATTTTTTATGGGAATTTTTGTCTTAAAATAAATCGTTTTTCCATTGGTGGTGGGGGGGGGCTAAAATACTATGTAACCGTATTTGTGCATTATATACCCACATTTTATTTAGAGAATTGAAAATTTTTAGGAACCTATGAATTAGGTTCCATTTCGTTTAAAGGAGGGGGGGGCTTTTAGCGCTCGGCCTTAAATCTAGTTCCATCCGAGCGCCTCCGCGAAGCGAGGATGCATATAGATAATAATATAGATAGGTATCAAAGTAACAGGCTAAATTTGATCTTTTGACAGGCGAAATGTATCAGTAGATGTATCAAAGTAACAGGAAGAAATAATAAAAATGTATCAAAGTAACATGTATCAAATATATGTAATTAATCAAAAAATAACATGTACAAAATTTTGATATATAAAATATATTTTATATATTTGCATATTAATTATTAAAAATACAAATATATGATTTATTTAATAGAAGATCGTGATTATTTAAAAATAGGGTACACAAAAAACATTATAGACAGATTAACTACATTTGAGTTGCATAACTGTTATGCAAAGTTACTAACAGTAAAAGAAGGCACATTAAAAGACGAAGAAGCTCTGCATAAATTATGCAAGGAATATAAATATAAGAGAGAGTGATTTAAAAATTGCCCAGAAGTTAAGAAAATTTTCAATGATTATCAATGAGATGGTGAAGACTATGTAAAAAATTGAATTAACTATATAAGTATACGCGCTAATATAATTAAAGAAAATTGAAAAGGATATAGTGTATCACTTGAAGGAATGAAAGAAGTAAGTAAATTAGACAAACAATATAAAGAATATATACAAGTTAAGACTAAATTAGCCTTATCAGAGTTGAAGATGCGTTCGATAATATGAGAATATTATGACAGGCAAAATTCTTACATGCATTCAAGTTTAATGCGTCCAAAACCTCACATTGGAGATGAGCTTGAATTATATGATGATATAACAATAACCTATGGAAAAGAACAATAAAACGCCTCAACATGTGCAAGTACCACATAATTTGGGGGATAAAAATAAAGAAATAAAAATGAATCCTACAGATTATCTAATTTATGGATATATGCGACAGCATATGGATAAATATACTTATCGTACATTTATATCCATTAGGAGACTAGCGGAACTAGCTTCAGTTTCAATTAATACAGTACAAAGTAGTATTAAAAAACTAAAAGAAGCTGGAGAAATTAAAGTTCTAGATGAAAAGAAGGGAAGAAGTAATATTTACGAAATACAGAAAACAGGTAAATATTTTGAAAGATTTACATATGAATTCTTAAATTATAAAGAATTAGAAGCAGAAGAGAAAGGCATATTAATGGCAATGCAACAATACACAGATAAATCAGATGGTCAGTTTGCGGTTACTACAAAGTCTAAAGAAGAACTTGCAAACAATATGCATATTGGCACTAGAGTTTTAACTAGAGTTTTTCATCAATTAGAAGAGAAAGGTATATTACAAACAAGTAGTACTCCAATTATAGATAAAGTTACAGGGCTGAAAAAAACTGCCAGATACATTGATTTAGCCTTAATATGTCAAGCCATGTTGTTTATCAATAAAAAAGTAGATGAGCAAGGAGAGATTATAAATGAGCACGATAAGAGATTACACACTGTAGACAAAAATATACTTAAAATGCAGGAAGAAATAGACAGACTAAAAGAAATTATTGAAAAGAGTAATTTAAAAGAGTCATCAGGCTTTAAATTTGAATAAAAATATGGATCAACAGAAAAACTTACCATTTAGTTTTAATCCTATTAGTTTAGAAGGTATAGGAGATGATTACAGTACCATCATAGATATAGATAGAGATCATTTAGATGGATTTAAAACAAGGGAAGAGGAGAGATTAGATGAGCTCTACGATAGAGTAGAGAAGTTAGAATATAGGATTGTAGAACTAGAAAACAGGTTAAGGAATAGATAAGTTATTATTACTGAATAGTAGAATATTATTTGTTTTTGTTAAAAAAAAATGTTATATTTGCGAAATAAAAAGTAAATATACTAATATGGATATAACCTACAAACCGTATATTAGAGATTCTTCATTTAAAGAATTATCTATTAACAGTCCTACTATTAATATTAAAGGATACAAACCTAAATATACTATTAAACAAGATAAAGAGGAGACAGTTACTCCAGTAGAGTCTCCAATAGAAGAAATACAAATGCATAAGAAACCCGAGATTAAAGAGGCGACTGCAAAAGCCATAAGATTTGAATCTAAAGAGGAGTTTAAGGATACTATGATTCCAATATATGAGTCTCTCTTAGTTAAGAGGGGTTTAAATCCAGTATTTGCCAAAGCTTTAGTAGCTCAGGATGGATTAGAGTCTGCTTGAGGGTCTAAACCATCTGGAAATTTTAATTTTGGGGGGATTAAAGGTAAAGGGGCTATTAAAAGAACTAGAGAGGTTATTAATGGTAAAGATGTCTATATAAATGATAGTTTTAGAGATTTTAATTCTCTAGAAGACTATGCTAATTTTAAGATTGACCTACTTAATAGTAATCGTTATAATGCTTTCTCAGGGAATATTTCAGAGTTTGCAGATAGGGTTCAAAAAGGAGGATATGCCACAGATCCAAACTATTCTAGGACTTTAAACAAGGTAATTGCTACTGCTAAGTATGGTGGTACTCTTAAACTTCAACTAGGAGGTGTTGTTCAAGGTAAACAATGAGTTAAAAATTGATATAAAAATCGTACATTTCAGATAAAAAGAAATATACAACAACATCAATTAATACCTATACCAGTTACAGGTGCCTTAGGGTATAATATTCTTGCGCATAATATAGATCTTACTACTGCCTCCATAGATCCTTCTAGAGTTCCTATGGATTCTAAAGGTGTATATTCCTATGGAGGTCGTAAAATATATCTAAGAGATGACTCTCCTTCTACTGCTGTTCATGAATGAGTGCATAGTAGCAGGCCTGATCCTCAAGTTAAAGAGATAGCTAGAATTAAGAATTTACTAGGGGATGCTTTTTATGACCAAAACTCAGTTATACCTGATGATTATCTAGATGATCCACAAGAGATATATGCAAGATTAATGCAGTTTAGGTATGCCTTAGGAGTAGATCCGAATCATAAGTTCACTAATGAAGAAATTGAAGACCTTAAAAAGAAGCATGTAAAACAAATAACTCTAACAAATAGACTTAAAGGGAAAGATCATAATAGTTTTTCTACTACGGTGTTTGATAATGAAGGTAATGTTATCAGTACAGAGCCTTATCAACCTGAGTATAAGTATATTCCAGAAGAATCTACTGTTCATAGAGAATATGATACAAATAATACTTTTCAGTTCTTAGATAGATATAGTACTGATAGTATTCGTAGGATGTTAAATGATGTTGCACAAGTTCCTAATAAAAAGAAAAATTCTACTTTATATATAAAATTAGGATTAAAGATACCTAAATATCAACATTCTGGAGTTTTAAGAAATGCTTATAATGACCCAGAACATTATTATGATTATTCTAAAGGATCATATGATCCTGATACAGAACATTGATCAGGTAGAGATCCTGTAACTGGAATGGAATTAAAAAATCCAAACCATCCTACTGCATTTATGCACCATGAAGTAGAACAACAATTAGGGAATAAAAGATATCAAGATAGTAATGGTAGATACTATACATTTCCAAATGGTGAAGCTCCGATCTGAAGAAACGTATATGGCCCACTTTCTGAGACTCCAGGACTCAAAGAGGTAAAATATCCGAGTTATGGAAAAGGAAAAGCCAGTGTGGAAGAAGCTATAAAAGACAATCTCCCAAGAGTACAATGAATTTGGGATCAATTAATTAGTGCAGGAGCATCTAAAGAGCAAGCAGCTGCTATATTGGGAAATTTCTGAAAAGAAAATCAAATTCAACCTTACGGTAAACCTTCAAGTAAAGGTGCTATGGGGCTTGCACAACTTAAAGAAGGCAGATACGATAGATATATAGAATTTTTAAATAAAAATAAATTAATAGATAGTACTGAGTCTCAAATAAAATATTTGTTACCTATTATTTTTACAGATGAAGTAAATCCTCATAATTTAGATAATTATAACTCTTTTTGAAATGATTGAACAAAATCACAAAGAGAGGCTTTTAGAACTGCGAAAGGTCTAGATGATCTTACAGTATCGTTTGCAGATAACTTTGAAAGAATGGGTAAAAAGGAAGCAGATTATGAGACTCGTATAAATGCCGCGAGATATATTTACAACTTAATGGTAAAATAATTATAAATAAATTTAATAAATACATATATGTTTGCATTAAGAAAAATTACAAATGACGGTTTAGAAATGAATTTTAGTTTAGGAGACTCTTATACTTTAGTTATAAAAGAACGTTCTCCGAAAGAATTTGAAGATAAGATGAAAGATCATCCTTTTTATGATAAAACTTATGCTTTTATTTATTGAAAAGATGAGATATTACCGTTATATAAAAATCAAAAAAACTATATTGTTTCTGAAAATGGGACAACTTATAGTAACTTAACATATAAATAATATGACAACAATGACTTGGAAAACAAAATTAATTATTGCCACAATCGTAATTGCTTTAGTATTAGCAGGTTGTGGCATTGTGTCAGCTATGAGCTTTGGAAGTTTGTTGCTTGCATTAGTAAGTTTAGCAGTAGGAGCGGGTTGTGGTTGGTATGCTAAGCATATCTATGATAAATATTTTAAAGGTAAGTAATAAATGAATACAATATTTTTTGGGCAGAATGTTCCTATACAATCAGCAACAAAGGTTAAAATAGATTATATCAATAAAACTAAACTTCCTATTAAAGTCAGTATTCGTTGAAGAGATAGAGATGTTCTAAATTATACTACTGAAACTTTAAATCTACTAGCTGCGGGAATAGTTGAACAAACAGTAGCATTAAAAGAATTTGAATCAACCTCTGGAAAGGGTCTAGTAGTTGAGCCAATAACGAATGCAATTATCCAGTCTAGTACAACCTATCCTAATTTATTTATTAAAGCTACAGTAAAAGAGGTAGCAACAGGAGATACTATAGGGACATTTAACAAGGGAGGAACTATTAGTCCTATAATGGCTACAAAAGAGTATCAAGCAACTGTTACTTTTGAATATAATTCTGGAATTTATATCAATAGTACTGCTGCTAGTTATGTTCCTTCTGTTACCAGCAATCGCCCTACAATAACTGTATTTAGTGATGCTGATTCATATGGTATTACTGGAATATTTACACAAGACACAGCAGTAACTTATGCTGATATAGAAGGAGATGGTTATACTCATTATATTAAAGTAAATAACTGTAAGAATATTGCATTAGATAGATATATTAGTGGAACTAATTCTGGATCTAACTCTAGTATTAGTTATTCAGATTTACATCCAACGGATATAGGAACAATAGATATCGGCAAAACTTTATTTTTATGAGTAAAATCATTTACATATGAAAAAGAATCTACTCCTACTCCTGATCCTTCAATTAGTTGTGATGTTTATGTATGTAGTCGCAATAATTTAAATAACACAGAATGTAGTATAGATATATATGAGGGGTATGGAACAACAGGAGTTCGTTTAGCCAATCTATCACTGGCCCCTGGGGAAGGAAATTGAGTTTCATATCAAGGTGGATATAGAACATACAGTTCCATACGTTTAAATTCGATTTTAAAGGGAACCCAGATAACTATCACATTAAATGGGTCTCAAGTAAGTGATTGAGTAAATGAAACAACTAAATATGTTTGAGTTAATTAAAAATAAAAAGGGAGCTACTTAGCTCCCTTTTTATTTTCATATTGTTTTGCGCTTATAATAAAGCATACTAGACTTAGTAATATATATATAGGTTGCAGTACTTTAGTACTTGTTATAAAAAATATTCCCATAAATATCAATCCTATAACATATCAAAATTTATACATTTCCAAATTTTTTTAAAAAATCTCATAATGTGAGATTTGAATTTTTTATTGCGTTTTGTTTTAAAGCATCCATACTATCTTTTAGGTACACCTCCAAGTTTATCAGCTCATCTCTCTGAGAAAAACGAGTAATAAGATCTTTTAGACTTTGGGGTATGGACAGCTGCTCAAATAATACTAGGCAGTCCTATAATTAGTAAATAGAGGGGGCCTAAATATAAAGATTGTCGAGTATGTCCTCATTCATGTTCTTTTGTGTAATTTCTGTTATATTTCCAACTTGATTCTCCCATTAAGATATATAATCCTAATGAAATACCTCCAGGAAAGTCTCCCGCATAAATTGGAATTTCCCTAAAAGTTTCTTTGTACTCTACATTATAGCACCAAGTTAAAATAAGACCGAGAAGACACTGTGGAAATTCCCATATCCATCTCAGTATTTTAATATACCATTTCATATAATATTTAATTTATTATTTATAGTAAATTTGTTTAAATTGTTTTCAAAGTGAGTATTGAGCATCTATTGCTTCTTGTTCTCAAGGTCTTAACATATAATCCAATGAAGAATCAAACTGCTGTCCCTTTCATAAGAATACTAGTTTAGAGTCTTTTTTCACAAGTTCAAGATCTCTCCTTTCGTATTGATCAAAATGTTGCATTTCATGACATATAATAGTACTAAGACTATCAGATAACTTAGTTTTTAATAATAGATTATATGTATGAGGCACTGGTGTTTTATCTAATAGAGCTTGTAGTTCACATTCCTCAGTTGAAAATTTATTTAAGATTTTATCATTATATTGTACTAAGATATTTGCATTAGTATAGTCAAATATTTTAGTTCCTATGACTTTAATTAATTCCTCCACATCATATTGTTTTGGAGATTCAATTAATGAGGTTACTTTAAATGTCTCAGGGAACTCTAATTTAGATCTTTCCTTCATATTATTTAAAAACTAGTTATTATAACCTCTATTAAACTCGTAGTTCTCCATATTGGTTTCTCATTCTTGGAGATATTCCTAAATGTACCCATGTAGTAGACCCACTTTTTTCAATAAAGCATTGATCTATAATGACTTTATTTCTAGTAAAATAATCTTTAATAAAGTTAAAGAAGTTTTCTACTCCTTTAACAGAAGTATCTTCAGGTTGTAAATCTACTGCTTCATAGTATTGATGAGAGCTATTACTTACGCCTCCCACAGCTTTATTAAGGCTTGGTGATCTATATCCAGAAGTAATAGTAATAGCAGAGCCTCATGCTTCTCTTAATGGATCTAAATATTCTATAGCTAGTTTACTTAGTTTTTCTATTCCTTCTCATGTAGGTAGATTTTCTATTTTTTTACTAATAGCTGTATCACTTCTTAAAAGTTCACTTAATTCAAAATATTTAGGGGTATTTATCATAATTTAATCTATAATATATAATTTACCAAATTTCTCTAAAATCATATAAATATTTATTTGCGCTTTGATTTTCTTCCATGTCGTCATTTTTATACACCTCCTTACTTCTTATTTCATTTACGGCTATTGGCAGCAAATGTTGCTCGCTTTCTAATTGCTGGATCGGGGGATCTTTTGCCTTTAGCTATACACTCACTAGTTACTTTCCCACCACAATATTCTGTAAACTTACCTCTATTTTTCTTTTTAATATGAATCTTAGAACCTTTTTTCATCATTTCTATGTACCCACTTGTAATATTATCTAGTCCGAGATTGTTATGATACTCTGTACTATATACCTCTACAATTTTGTTTAAAATGTCATTGTTATATTTCATACTTTATAAAATAATTAATAGGATTATTATCTAGTAATATATGTTTTTGCAAAAATAATTATTTATTTGGATATTTGCAAGTATTTGGATAAATTATTTGGATATCAGAAAGATTTATTATATATTTGCATCATTCAAGTAAAATTATAAAGAGTTATATATAAATATGGCAAAAACAAAACCTGATATAGATTCTGGACTTTCATGACTAGAAAGAATCCTACAATTATGTAAAGAGTATGGAGTATTTAATATTTTGAAGGGGTTATTTATTCTAATTATGTTAAGTTTAACACTTAGGATTTGTTACAATCCTAGTTTTTTATTTGACAAATATACTGACTACATGACTCAAAGACATGCGAAAGAGTTACATAAAAGGACAGAATATGATCAACAAATAAAAAGTCTCCTGCCTGTATATTTATATAAATATCATGCAGATAGGGTATGAATTATTCAGTACCATAATGGTATTATGGACTGACAACATGGAACTATGAGATTTGAATTATGTAATGATGAAGTTGAATCAATTAAAAATCAATATAATGATTTTAATCTAACCTGGATTAATCTTCCTTATTATTTAAAGACGAACGAAGTATTTATAGGGGATATGGTTAAATTAGATAGTATTGATTCAACTCTTTATACACAACTCAAAAAAAATAATGTACAATATTTAGCCTGTACAATTATAAAAGATAATAGTGGTTATCCAATTGGTATTTTAGGAGTGACTTGGAAAAATATTCCACCAAATATTGATAGCTTACAAAATAAAATACATAACTATCTTATAGATGATAGAGCAGATATTAAAATTCTTATCCAATCTAATTATAATAAAGAATAAAAGTATAATATGCCTAAACTTAGAGGGAGTAAATTAAAATATGTTAATGGGTATGCAGTAGATAAAGAAAATGATAATATTATATACTCTGATGAAAAGCATATTTATATGGATAAGACCGATAATTCGAAATATGAATCTGTAACGACAATAATAGGACAGTACTGTCAAAAATTTGATTCAGACTTTTGGTCATCATATAAAGCTTGTGAGGCGTTATTAGACCCCACAGTGTTTTACCCATTAAAATCAAAACTTCTTTCTTCTAAAAAATGAAAGGAGTCTTATATTGAAGAATATGGATTAGATCCTGTTGAATTTCTAAATAAGAAATCTGAAATCCTACAAAGTTATGAAGATAAGAGGAATGCTAGTACGGAACGTGGTACTAAAATTCATGCTATGATGGAAGATCTATTTTATCAAGGGGATAAAATGGCAATAAGCAAATATGCAGGAGGAGGAACTTTTGAGGTAAAGAAGGGATATTATAAACTAGACATTGACAGGGCAATTTATCCTGAGTTTCTTATAAGTTATGAGTTTGACGAATACTTAAAGATTGCTGGTCAAATAGATTATTTACAGATAAGTGATAATGAGATAGTTTTGTTAGATTGAAAGACTAACGGTAAGATTGATAAAGAGTCTTATTTTGATAGAACTACTAAGAAAAGACAGATGATGCTCTCACCATTAGAAAATATTATGGATTGTAATCTATGTCACTACCAGTTACAACTTAGTATGTATGCATATCTTCTTCAGAAGATTAATCCTAAATTCAAAATAAAAAAGCTAGCAATTGTTCATTTTGATCACGACGGTAATGAAACTGAATATGAAGTAAAATATTTAAAAGATGATATTGCCAGACTTCTTTTATATCATAGGAAGAAGAATAAAATAAAAGCAGAACTTGATAGAGACAAACCAATAGTATTTTAAAATATAATGATTATGGAAAATGTAGATGATTTATATGAAAATAGAATGAAGATTTGCAAAGAATGTCCTCTATATCTAGATAGTCCTATGGGAGCTAGATGTAATTCTAGGCTATATTTATCCGAAGCTGATAAAAAGACAGTAAGTGATAGACCCAAATTAGGATATAAAAGAGGTTGTAACTGCATGTTACAGAGAAAATTACGTATGCCCGCTGCAAAATGTGTTGTAGGGAAATGATAAGATTTATGAGAAAAATATTACATACAATTAAAAATATTATAATAGGGTGATATCGTAGATTCTTTAAACCTATCCCTGATTGAGCTGAAAGAAGATATAAGGTATGTTTAAACTGCCCTCATAAAGAAAAATTATTTGGAGAATACTGATGTACTTTATGTGGATGTAATTGCTATAGTAAATCATTAGTAGAAGATGAACAATGTTATGATAATAGATGATAATGTATAATTTTAAAATAATAATGAATTATGAGTAAAGAAAAGTATCTAGGAACTGATTACTATCAGTTAACAGGAAAACATTTAATGGGCAATAATATTAAACGTGAAATTGATCCTGAAGCACTTAAAAGGGCACAAGAAAAATCAGAAAGAGATCAAATGGAGTATGTAGCTAATTTAATGGCAAAAGATAAAGATTGCAAACCATATGAGAATAAGAAAATTGTTCCTACGGCAGGTAGAGTGGTTGTATTACCTTACGAAAAGAATCCTTATCGTTTACCATTACATGAAACCACCTCTGGACTTATCTTAGGTGATTTTGAAACATCTGCAACATATAAATCACAGGAAACTGGAGAACAAGAAGCCTCACAGCGTGGTATTTGGTGTTGTAAAGTTATTGCTGTTGGTAATGAATGTAAAAGTGTATTAGAAGGGGAAGATGTATATATTAATTTTACATTAGCTGCACCACTCCCCTTTGGTGGAAAAGGATACTATACAATCAGTGAAAATAATATTATTTGTAGTATAAGAGATAATGAATAAGATGCACTAAAGGTGAATATAAAAAGTTATGGATATGAATGAAAATTTGAATAAAGAAGGTAACTCATACCTATTTTACACCCCTGGTCAGCTTGTAACCTTAAAACATAAGGAGCTAAATTCTCCAATAATGCTTATTCAAGAGAAAGTTACAAGGCAGTTTAAACAGGGAGATCAGATGTATAATATCTTTAAGGGTATGAAATGTATTTGATTTGATAAAAATAATGTGCTGCAAGAAGCAGTATTTTCAACAAAAGATTTGGAATTATATAAATAAACAATCATATGACTTTACAAATTGATGGATTTATAGTTACAGGGACGCCTGATGAGGTAAATACTTTTATTAAACTGTATCAGGTAAAACAATATACCATTGTTAATTCCCAACAACCAATTATACCATTATATTATTCCCCTGATACTGATATTAAAAAGTGAGAGATAACTTGTAAAGATAGTAGTAATATTAATGGTAGTGTAGTTAAACCAGAATAAGTATGAATAAAGAAGACTTAACTCAGTTTATAGAGTGACTCCCAGTTAATATTAATGAGTTTAAAGATAAAACTCCTGATGAAGTAGTCACTATTTTAAATAAGTTAGCCCAAACAGAAGAGGGGTTAAATGAAATATCTGGTCTTATTAGTCAATTTAAACAAAAACAGATGTTTAAATTTGGGGGTAAATTAGGGCAACTTATTAATAAATTTCAACAAGGAGGAAAATCTGATCAGAGAAAATCTGATAAAGTAAGAAAAAATTTTCATGGAGTTAGTTTATTTGAATATGGTCCTAATAAATATAAAACTGCAAGAGGTACTTTAGTTAGAGATTTAAAACCAGGAGTTCATCAAGAAACTCTTCCTAATGGTATAGGTCTAAGACAGATTACTAGAAATAATACTACAACATCAGAATTAGTATCTCCAGATAAAAGGGACACATTATATATTAATAATGCAGATGCTGGAAGAATTGACAGTAATATTAATGATGCTGGTATATTAGGTAAATTAGGATTACGGACACCAACCCCTGTAAGTTCTAATTTTAGAAGATTACAAGGTATTTTTAATGCCAAAAAATTTAATACAGGGGGAGAGGTAACTAAAGATGGATACATGTCTAGTTCTGTAACAAATCCTGATGGTTCTATAAAACAAACTTTAAGATATCCTTCTGGGAAAGAAGAATATAGAACTATAAGTAGAGACAAACAAGATACTACATATACTAATAGTGTCAATGGTATTACTAGAAGAAATAATCCTAAGTGATACCACTTTGTTGACAAAGAAGCTAATAAAAAAGGCTATGCAGAAAGACAAAGACGATTTAATGAACATTACAAAGAATAATGACAGATATATTCCTTTATAATAATACTACGGGATCTCTTGAACTTAATGTTCATGAGATCCTACTTGTAAAGGAGTTTGAGGCATTATGAGACTTAGATAGAAACAAATGTAGTGAGGATCCTACAGGTAAAAAGAGGCTACGAGCATGAAAAGAATTTAAATATATTTGATTATTTGCTGATTGGAAGAGTCCATATCAACAATATTTAGAGATGGAAAAACACAAAGCGGCTATGGAAGATTCAGGACTATCTGATGAAGAATGAAATGATCCCACTTTTAGAGCTGCCGTTAGAAAATATATTGAAATTAAAGATTCTTCTCGTATTCTAAGTCTTATAAAAACTGCCTTCAGAACTCTTGAAAAGATGAGAGTATCATTAGACAATATTGACCTTGAAGAAAGAGATCCTGTAAATAACAAACCAATCTGAAAAGCTAAAGATATTCTTGATAGTATTGGTTCTATCGGTACTATGACTGATAAGTTAAAGGAATTAGAACTAAACTATAAGAAAGATCAAATTGAAAGTAGTTCTAAAGTTAGAGGTGGTTTGGAGCGAGGATTTATGGATGAGTAATGAACTATGGCGAAAAAACTAAGTATTGAAGCTGAAATGAGAGCTGCTCAGAGAGATATGAAGAAGAAGTTGAGTGGTGAAGATAAGGAAAAGGTAAAGAAGGTTAAAAAGAAAGCTAAACCAGTAAAAGAACAATATAAGGAAATAAAAGAATCTCTTAAAGAAAAAGAGGCTCCTAAGGAAATTGCTTTTAAAGATAATTATGAAGAGGAATTAATTAGGGAATTATTTAAAGGTGATATTACTGTTTCCCAAGCTCTAGGTAAAGAAGATGAGCCTGAACAACCTAAAAGAGAGAAAAGTGGATTGTGGGATTATGTTCTCGAAGATGAAATAGAATCCTTTGATCCTGAATGTAGTTATGAATTGACTGGTTATAGACCTATAGATGAAACTCATGGATTAGATTTTGATCCAGCACCTTTTTGTGAAGCGGGAAGAGTCTATACTGAAACTGGTCACTATACTGAATATCCGTCTGGATCTAAACCATATGCTGATTTCTGACAAGAACAATTAGATAGATGCATTAATGGTTATACGATTGGTAAGTATAGAATTACTGGAGATAATTATTTCTTCCTTAATTTTTATAGGATGCCTGTTGTAGACGATTCTAAAAAACTGGCGGAAGCTTCTGGAGAAGGATTTCCAAAATTTGTAGCAGAGCAATATAAATTCTTTCATTATTTTGAAATGTGCGAACTACTTAAAAAAGACTGCGTTGCACTAAAAAGCCGAGGCATAGGCTGAAGTGAGATAGGAGCTTGTTTAGGAGTTCGTCCATTTATAACAGGAAGAAATTTTAATTCAACATATATTACTTCTTCACTAAACTATCTGGAGCCGACATTAAATAAATGTTGAGCCCAGCTTCATTTTTTAAATGGAAACACCAACGGTGGATTTAGAAGACCTATGATGAAGATTAACAATGCTCTTCATAAAAGAACTTCTCTTACTGATAATGAAAATCGCGAATGAGGTAGATTAAATAATATAGAAGGAATTGTAGCAGATAATATTAACAAAGTCCGTGGTATTCGTTCTAATAGACTTTTCTGAGAGGAGGGAGGGTCCTTCAAAAATCTAGAGACTGCTTGAATTAAAGGAGAGGCATTAGTAACAGTTGCGGGTGCTAGAAAAGGCATTATGAGTGTCTGAGGTACAGGAGGTGATTCAGATGCTTCTGCACTAGAGGGTCTATCTAAAATGTTTAATAATCCAAAAGAATACAATGTACTTCCATATAAAAATAATTACTCTGAGGATGGTGAAGTTCAATATACTGGTTATTTTATACCCGCTTTTAATATTATGCTTAAAAAAGGTTTCTATGATAATAGAGGAGTTACAGATAGGAAAAAAGCAAGAGAACATTATGAAACTGAAAGAAAAAAGAAGTCTGGGCAAAATTTATTAGATTATTGTGCAGAATTTTGTTTCACCCCTAGTGAGGCATTATTAAAACAAGGTGATGGTATTTTTGATCCAGTACTTATAGCAGATCGTTTAACTCAACTTCGTATACAAAAAGTAGGGGTAAAACCACAACAAGTTGATTTGTTATGAGATGTTCCAAAAGGGTCAGAAAATAATCCAAGAAATAAAGTTAAACTTATTCCTAATCCACAAGGAAAAGTATTTATATATGAACCTCCTCTTAGAGACGGAGAAGGGAATCTTTATAAAAATCTCTATGTTGCAGGAATTGACTCTATTGATCAAGGCACCGCAGATTCCTCAACAAACAATGATGTATCTGATTTTTGTATAGTAATTAAGAAAAGAATCTTAGGTTCCAATTCTTCAAATTATGTTGCAATTTATAAAGATAGACCTAGGGACATTGCTACGGCTTATGAAAATGCTATGAAATTATGTGTATATTATAATTGTAAGGCGATGCTAGAGCATACAAAAATTAGTATTATTATGTATTTCCGTTCTAAAAAGAAAGATAATCTTTTTATGAAGAGACCAAAATCAACGATGCCTGATATTCGAAAAGGTAATTCTGGAATGATTGGATATCCTGCAACTGAAACGTATCTACGTCATGGACTTGAATTAATTAGTAGATTTGTAGATGAATCTTGTTATTCTATACAGATTGATGAAATGCTAGAACAATTACTTAAATATTCCTGGGAAAATAAACGTAAATTTGATATTGTTGCAGCTATGATAGCTGCTGAATTAGGGGATGAAGACCTTTTAGGATTTACTCCAAGGGCTCAAGATGAAGTAAGAAATTCATGAAAGGATTTTGGATGATATTATGATTCAAATGGACAAAAACGATATGGCATTATACCTTCGTAAAGAAAGTAATCTTGAGTGTAGAGTTAGAGAACTAATTAACCAAGTTACACAGTCTGAGTATATTTCTCCTATTGATGTTAAATATGAAGATGGGATATATACATTAAGACTTGGATTAAATTGTAAAGATGCAGCTCCAATATCTTTTGGGTATCAAGGTAGTGAAGAAGGATTTTTGAAATTTTTAGAAAAAGAATTTAGAAAGAGAAAACTTCAGAATATTAATTATACTACAGGAGTACTTATAAATGGAAATAGTAATTTGCATTTTCCAATAATAGAGTTATAAAAATGAACGTTGATAGAGAAATAAAACAAATTGACAAAGCTATAAGTGAGTTAATATACCCTAAGATAGCACTTCAAAAAGCTTATAATTACTATCACAGTAGACGAGATGCAGATCAGTTTAGGCATATTGAAGAAAATTATGGTATTGGTGTACCCACTGAAATTACATTTAATCCTCTTGTTCGTCCTCATATAGATAGGTTAATTGGAGAATATTTAGGATTAAATCAAGATTTAAAAATAACATGTAAAGATGAGGAAACAGTTTCTAATATTATGAGAGAAAAACAATTATTAATTAGTAAAGAACTGTTTAATTATCTAAAAAAATATTTAGAAAATAATATAATATCTTCTATTATTAACAATGAAGAAGTTTCAACGGATCCATTTATTGAGAAACAATTAAATAAAATTAGTAATAGCATTAATGATTCTTTTGTATCTCAATATGAAATTGCAGCCCAGAATATTCTTGATTATTTAAAGCAGTCAAAAAATATAGATTTAACAAATAAAATGCATAGTCTGCTTACAGATTTATGTATTACTGGTACATGTTATTATAGAGTAAGACCTTCTAACAGTGGAGATAATATACAATTTGAGGTATTGAACCCTATTAATACATTTGTAGAAAAAAATCCAAATTCAGACTATTTAGCAGATTCATACCGTGTAGTGGTTAGAAGGTATATGTCTGTAGAAGATGTTTTACTAGAATATCGTAAAGATCTAAAAGAGGAACACATAAAACTTCTAAAGGAAGAGAATAACAGCACAATTGAGTCAGATGGTCCTTCTTATTATATTAGAGCCACATCTCCTGAAATAGCTGGAGTTTGAAACAGTACTCATACTGGAATTTTAGGGGGACTAGAAACACATCCTATATGACCAGGTGAAACTAGCAGAACTAATAGGTACACTTACCCAAAAATGTGAACTGTTTATGATGTAGAATGAATTGAAGTTGATTATAAAACAGGAAAACAGACTAGACATGAAGGCACACGTATTGGAGAAGAAATTTATATAACTAGGGGGGAATCTGAAAATATTATTAGAACAAAAGATAACCCGAATAAATGTAGATTAAGTGTTAATGGTTTATTTTTCCTAGATAAGAATGGAGATCCAAACTCTATGATTATCAAGACAATGGATCTACAGGATTAAGTTATATCAGTCCTGTATAAACTCCGTGAATTGCTGGAAACTCTTAATTTGAATAATAGTACAATTAAGACAATCAGCAGCCAAGCCCTTAAGTGGGAAGGTTCAACGACTATCCTTTTATGGAGTACACTCAAGTGAGTGGAAGTGCGGAGGCAAATTTGATTTAAACTAATTATAAGTAGTTATGAAATATAACGAAATAGAATTTAAAAATCTAGTAGCTAAATTATATAATAGCGAAATTGAAATTGTTGGAAAATATACTGGCATGTCTCGTCCAATACTAGTTAAGGACAAATATGGGATTTTATTGAGTCAAAAAGCCAGTTTAATTTTACAATATAAACCAACGATTAACATAGCATTGAATAAAACAGAATATGCTATGAATATGTTGAAAGACAAACAACCAGAGATTTACAGTAAAATAAAGTGTGTTGAAGATTATAAGTCAATGAAAACGGTTTAACTATTTGAAACTCAATTTGGCTTAGTTAAAACTAGTTTTGATTCATTACTTGCAGGTCATATGCCTAATATAAGATCTGCAGTTGATAGAAAAAATTATTTTAAAAATCAATTAAATTTATTATATGATAATAAGTATGATTTTAAAATAACTAATACTAGTAGACATGGTGGAAAGTCTATTTTAATTTGCCCAACCCACGGAGAAGTAATCATTGATAATGATTATATTTTCCAAGGCAAAGGATGTCCAAAATGTAATAATATCACACCAAGTACTACATTTTATTTTATTAAGATCTCTTTTAAAAATTTCAGCTGCTATAAAATTGGGATATCTTATAGAACTCAAAATGGAGTATTAAGACGATATACCGATTATAGAAAAAAGGCTATACTGTTGAAGTAATTAAAGAAATTGATTTTGATGATAATCTTGAATTAAGACAATTTGAATTAAAAATCAAAAAAAATCATCAAGCACGATTTAATTACCCCACCAAATTGAGATGCCGAAGTAGCTACAGAATGTTTTTCAACAGATTTATTTGAATTAGTTTTAGAACAAATTTGTATGATATAGTCTAATCTATATGGTGACATATAGCAGTCGCAAGACGGGTGTAAATTAACGACTTACACTGAATAAAAATGAAATATGACTTATTAGTATTTTATCGAGATAACTTAATTTCTAGTTCAGGTACTGTTGGAGATTGAGTTGACTTAGCTTATGTACCACAGGTTTTAGGAGCAGATTTACCAGAACGATTACAAAAATGATTAGCTTATAAAAAGCAAGGTTTAGGTATAATTGATAGGAGTCAGGAAGGAGCTCAGACAATGAATACTATATTTAACGGATATGATGATACTGTTAAATCACAAAGTATTCAGGCTATTGAAATAGCAATGCAATCTATTAAACAACAAGTTTCTATGGTTACTGGAGTATTACCAGAAGCTCTAGCACAATATGAGCAGAGAGATGCTGTTTCAAACGTTAAGTTGGGAGTACAAACTACAATGCTTTTAACTAAGCAAATTTTCAATGCTATGGATACTGTATACCAAGAAGCAAATTATGATATGCTTAACCTTGCAAAACTAGTTTGACCAAAAGGAATAACAGGTACAATTGTTTTAGGTAATTATTCCAAAATATTTACAGCCCTTCCCCAATATTATACCTTAACTGATTTTGATATTCATATTGAAGATAGTACTAAATCTTATCAGAACGTACAATCATTAATTGCAATCAGTGGAGAGCTTGTTAAGAGCGGAGTAGCAGATTTAGGAGATATTACAAATATCATAACTGCATCTTCTATTACTGAATTAAAGCAATATATTGATCGCTCTATAGCTCGTAAAAAAGAGGAAAATGATACTATTGAACAGTTACAACAACAAATTCAACAGTATGAACAAAATTCTAAAGAACTTCAAAAAGTTAATCAACAATTACAAGAACAAATTCAACAGCTACAGAATCAATTACAAGCTAATAATCAAACTAAACTTGAAATTGAAGCAGAAAAGGTTGCAATTGAGAAAGAAAGGATGAGGAATGATAAGGAATATAATGATAAGAGTCTAGAAGTTAAAAATAAACAAATTAATGCACAGATTGCTGAGATATATGATGATAATCCGTATAATAATAAAATAAAAAGTGTAATATAATGAGTAACTTAAATGTCCGTTTAATAGTATATCCAAATTGTAAATTATCAGCAATTGATGACAGCAGTTACACTAATCTACCTGGTAGATATGGAACATTATTTGAAAATATAGCTGATTATGTATCTTTGGAATTTTTAGTATACGCCAACACAGATGAAATTGAGCCTAATACTTTAATTTTTGAAGATTACTGTCATAATAGAGATAATTATTTAAAGGATAGTATTTTTCCAATTATAAAGGATGGAATTCATCATTATTATAAAATGGTTATTCCAAAATTAGAAACATTATTTGTTCAGGATGATTCTTCTGAAGAATTATATTCTTTAGTTTATTTAAAAGATCAAACATTTTACTATAAAGGTAACTTCTATAGAGCTAGTCAAAATTATGAAACAACTCCTGTATCTAAGGAGGAGCTGTTAAGTAACATAGATTTAATCTTAAAAGAATCTAACTCAGAGGTTATAACAGATTATATTAATCTTTATAGTTTATGTGGAAATCAATCTTTTTATTGTAAAAAAACGGTCTTTACAATTTGTAAATTAACACAATGTTTATTAAATTTACAACGCCAAATTATAGACTATACTATTTATAATAAATGTACTGATTATAAAGATGTTACAGAAAAAAGAGACTTCCTTCTAAGTACTATATATGTTTTAGATTATTTAAAAGATATAAATAATTTCCAAGAAGCACAACGTATTGTAGAAAATGTTTTAGAATGTGGAGGAATTTGTGATGTAGAAGATACATCTTATAATAATTGTGGGTGCAATGGATAAATTATATGAAACACTATATCTCCTTTTTTCAACTGAATTAGTTAATCTAAATATAGGGTATCCTTTAAATAGAAATAAATTAAATAAGATGATAGATATTATAGGAGCTATAGAATATATAAAGAATATAGATAGTAATCAAGAGGATATTATCAATATAATTAATTACTATAATAAATAAATTAAATAAGATGGTTTCTGAAACATATTATAATGCAATGGGTTCTAGATCCTTTTACAAGGGCACATCTTTTAGATGTACAAAGTGATGTTTAGAAACCCATTACTTTAACAATGAAGATTTTATTGATTTTGTATCATATAATGGAGCTCTTCTTAGATGTACTAGAAGTCATGTCTCTTCCTCAGAAAACGAGCCATTTCTTATTATTGAAAATGGTAATGTTATAGGCATTGAAAATACTCCCGTGTGAGAATTTGTAATGGGCGGAGCATCTACTAGTGAGGATACAGAATTAAATGTTACTTTTAAAGTAGAGAATGGGCATCTATTTGTATCTTATGATAACCAGAGTTGAAAAGATCTGGGTAATGTTAAAGGTGATAAAGGTGATCCTGGTAGTCAAGGAGAGCCTGGAAAAGGAGTACCAGAAGGAGGTTTGGTAAATCAAGTATTAGTAAAGCAGTCTAATGAAGACTACGATACTATCTGGAAAACTATTCAGACTTCTGGAGGTGGAGAGATCCAAACATTTTCTGCTCGGGTATTAAGTACAAGTAGTACAACTGGGTCCCCAGAAGCTAATGTATCATTAAGTGATACTAATGAGTTTCAGTTTTCTTTTAAATTACAAAAAGGAATTGACGGTACTAATGGAAAAGATGGATCCCCTGGAAAGGATGGAGCTGATGGTAAACCAGGACAAAATGGTGATGGTGTAAAATATATATATATAAGAACTAATAAAGTAACTCCTCCTACTACTCCAGTAGGTAATGGTGAAAATGAAGAACTGCCGTCAGATATAGAATGAGGGAGCTGGACTTCTCAACCCACTGGAGTTGATTCAACTTATAGATGAGAATGGGTTAGCACGAGTACTTATATAAACAATGTATGGAGTACTTATGGTAAGCCTTCTCTATTTGCTTACTATGCTTTAGATGGAGTTGCACCTAATTACAAAACATATGTATATATTCAATCAGATTCAAAACCAGAAAAACCTACTTTTAATACACCACAACCTCCTATGGAGTCATCTTGAAAAGATTATCCTTTAAGTAGTGGTCAATGGTGGCAGTGTATAGGAACGGTAGACGGTCAATCTAATACAGTCATTAAATGAGGAGAAGTTCTACCTGTAAATGGAAAGGATGGGACTGCTCAAGATGGTAAGTTTACTGAGTTTAGATTTGCAGTAAATAATAGTAATATTACACCTCCATCATTATCAGAAGAAGTTAGGACTCCAGAAGGATGGACTTTAGAGCCTCCAGTTAAGGATAACTCTCAGTATTTATGAATGACAACAGCTGTTATTAATCCAAATGATACTTTATTCAGGAATTGGTCAGTACCAGTATGTATTAGTGGAGAATCTGGAGAGGATGGAACACAAGGTGCTGCTGGTAATTGGACTTCTTATGTATTTAAGAGTAGTGAAGAAGCTCCTGACACTCCGACTGGAATAGATCCAGTTCCTGAGGGATGAGGAGATGCTCCTACTGGTACTGTGGGAATTTGATGAATGTCTAAAGCACTTATTAGTGGAGTTACTCAAAAAGTAATTGGAAATTGGTCGGTTCCTCAAAGAATTACTGGCGAAAACGGACAAGATGGTCAAAATGGTACTGACGGTATTTATACTGATTATAAATTTGCAAAGAGTTCATCTAAAGATGAGCCTCCTGCTATAAATAAGCAAAATGAGAACCCAGGTAATAATTGAAGTGATCAGTGACCAGTAGTTAGTTCTGGAGAGTTTCTTTGGATGACTTTTATTAAGAGAAATTCCAAAGATAATACAATTATAAGTGGAGAGCAGTGGGCTACCCCTGTATGTATAACTGGAGAACAAGGGCCTGAAGGTCCAATAGGAGCAACTGGGGTATCTGGCACACCTGGTGTAGGAATAGTCATGAGATTCTGCAATGGAACAGATGACACTCCAAGTAAAAGTAAACCTTCTAATATATTAGATACTACAAGTCAAGGTTGAACTATTACTCCTCCAGCTACTAGTACAGAGTATCCTCGAATATGATTTATACAAGGGAGAATCAAATATTTGAATAATGAGGACACAACAGGATTATTAGATGGTAGTTGAAGTGACCCAGCATTATTTAATGGTCCCGCAGGAGCTAATGGAGAAGTAGGTAGAAAGGGTCAATTAATTTATCCTGCTGGAATCTATACTGAAAATACTACATATATAACTACCGAAGATAGTGCTCCTTATGTATATGTTTATCATGCTGATAGTTCAAAATCTGGGTACTATCTATTATCTGCAGTAACTAGTTGGACAGGTATAGATCATAATAATTGAACTCCAGCAGAATCTATAGAAAATGAAGAACACTATTGAACTAAGTTTAATCACTTTGAAACAATTTTTGCAGATGTTTCTATATTTCCTAATTCATTAGTTGGGTCTGCTGTTTTTAATGGGGATTACATGTTCAGCCAAACTGGCAAAAACACTAGTGGGGTAAACACTAATTATCATAATTTTAACCCTAGTAATTTAACCGAATGAACTCCTGCTTATTATGTAAATTTAAAAACAGGTGAAGCTTCTCTTAATTTTGGGCAATGCACTTTTAAATATATTAATGATTATAGTATTGAAACCATAATGACTCTAAAAGGTAATCTTAATACTATACCTAATTTACAATATGCAATATTAGAAGATAATTTTATTAAGTCTCCTAATGTTAATATAGTGTTCCCAGAAATAAATCAAAGTGAAAGTTATTCAAATAATTTTGAATGAGCTCTTAGTAATAATTACATACCAGAAAAAGGAAATTATATAACTGGATTTATTACAAATGGATGTAACGCTCAAAGAATGATAAGTCGTAAGGATTATATTAGAATATCTCCAGCTATAGATATTAATGAACAAGAAAATGGTAGGCAACTAACATTTCATCTTCCAGGAGACTATGATAATAGTTATAGTAACTATCTTATAGATTATATTTATCTAACTCCAGGCAGATCTTTAGATTATACATTTGAACCTATATGATATGTTGCAGATGAATATACACAGTATATAAGTACTGATTTCCATGTTAAAGGAAGTAGTGGGAGTGAGTCTTACACTGGTATATATGGAAGTTTATACATATCTAATCCTTCTGACTTTGTATTATTAAAACCAACTAGTACTAAGCAGTCTGTAAGTTATAATGGAGTAACTGTAACATATCCTAAGGTTGCTATAGTATCTAGAGAATTATATACAGCGCAATAATGAAAAATATTAAACCAGACATTGATCTTCAAAATTCAATAGAGTGTAGTAGGATTACTGAATCAAGAGAATACTATAAAGGTAAATCTTTTAACTTTGCAAACGAGTGGCATTCTGGAATAAATTATTTTAATGATAATTATGTTACAGACTTTGTATCTTATAAAGGAACCTTATTAGCATGTCGTAGAACTCACCTTTCTAGTAGTCAGAATCGTCCAGAACTATTATTTGAAGATCCAAAAGACCCAAATCAGCCAACTGGAGTAAAATCTGCATATTGAAATTTTATACTAGCAGGTACTCCTGGTCCTGGAGGAAAAGTATATATACCTAATTATAATTCATCTACTGGAGAACTCTCCTGAGTTATTTCTGACAACACAGAAAATATTGATCCTATAAATATAAAAGGAAAGGATGGTATAGACGGAAAAGACGGCCTGAATGGTGAAAATGGTAAAGATGGAGAAGATGGTGATACTTATATTCCACAAACAGAGCTTGATAATAATTATATAGTATTCAAGTCCTTACATGGAAATGAGACTATTAAAGTAGATTGTAGTAACTTAAAAGGGGAACCTGGAGAAAAAGGTGAAAAGGGTAATGATTGAATATTTAGTAAGGTTAATACTATTACCTTGTCTCCTGATGATAGCGGATATGCAGAAATATCTGCAGATACTCCAGGAAGTGAATCTACAACTTATACTTTAACTTTAGGAATCCCTCAAGGAAAAACAGGTCTTAAGGGGAATAATGGAGAAAAAGGAGAAAAAGGAGATCAGGGAGAAAAAGGAGAAGCAGGTCCTACTCCTCTTTTTAAACTTGTAAGAAATGAGAATACTAGATCTATAGATTTATATTGATCTATTGATGAAGATTCAGACTGAGTGAATCTAGGAAGTGTTGGAGGGAAATCCCCAAAATTATTGAGAGTTTTTGATGTTGCAGAACACCCAAACGCTCAAAATAATACTAGACGAGATGATCGTATAGTATGAGGTTATGATGGAGTTGCAGTTAGTGAATGAACTACTCTATGTTATCTAGATGAACTTAGAGGAGATGAAAATATATGAATAAGTACTGAGGAAGTTAAACCAGGAGAGGGTAATCATCCAGTAATGGAAGTTAGAGACCCAGATAATCCTGATAAGACTATCCAAGTTGAAGATAGAGATAAAATATGGTATGATCCATTTGATTATAGTTTAGATGAATTTAGCTCATTTGAATTTGTATTCAATGCTTATAAAGAAGCAGGTGGACAGTTAGATGAAAAAGATTTTAAAAGTACATTTGCTAATGTTTCCAACCTAACCATTAAATTTTGGTCAGGGACATTAGAAGATTTTCTTAAAACTGATGCTTCTGTTCATCAAAATGAGCTTTGGCTTATTAAGTCTAGTACAGGCACTAGTGATGATACTTTTGAGGAATATTATGCTGTTAGATCCCCAGAAGCAGAAAAATGAATGTGAGAAAAATGGGGATCTGGATCTATTAATGTAGATTTAAGTGATTATATTACAAAAGCTGAGGCAAATTCATATATACAAGAACAGGTAAATAACATACTATCTTCTCTAGTAATAGATGGGGGGGAATTAACAATATAATTATATGAATATTAGTACTATACAATTTAAACGAATATTAAAATATTCTGGGACTAGTACAGAAGCAATAAGATATATACGAGAACAATTAACTCCTTCATTAAAAAATGGAGAGCCTCTTTTAGTCTCTTACAAGGATATTACAGAGGAAAACTATAAGTACTTTATAGCAATTGGTATAGATGAAAACAATAGAAAAATACAGATATCTCCAATATTTAATTCTATAGAAGATTTTAATAATTATATAGAAAAACACAGTCTTGGAGTAACTTCCGAGAATTTGGCAGATGACTCTGACATTACAATTAATAAAGATACTTCTGGAAATTATATAGTTAAGGTTAAAACTCAGATAATCTCTGCAGATAATATTAATACTACAATATCTTCAGAAGAACCTGAGATGACTATAACTCAGAATCAATTTAATAATTTAGTGTGAGAAAAAATATCAGAAATAAACGATAATTTAATCTGATATGGATTATAAACAAAAAAAAATTAAGAGTTTATGGATGTATTAAAGTTTAAATTTGGTACAGAATTAACTGAATCTGTACAAAAAGGAGACTTTGTTGCTATTAATAAAGGTATTAAAGAAGAAAATGATTCTGAATCATTAAACTCTAAACTGGGATCTTTATATAAAGGCAACAAAATTCTTGGTACTACAGAAGCAGATAAACTTGTTACTACAGAAGAAATTACTGTCGCGGGCTTAAACGGAGATTTAGGAGCAGGAATTCAGAATGGTAAAACAATTCCAGCAGGAACTAGTTTACAAGAGTTTTTAGTGATGTTATTAAGCAAGGAATTAAATCCTGGGGCAGCTACAAAACCTTCTATTTCAATTACAGGAACTTCTAATATGGGATTGAAGGAAATATATTCGACAGTTACTATACCAGCAGTTAGTATGTCTACCAACAATGGTAAGTTTAATAATAATGGTTGAACAAGTCCTGCACAGCCCTCTGTAGAAGGAGTAAATTGATCAGGAAAAACGATTACTCCAAGTGCGCAGGCTGGATTTACTGGATATACTCCTGAAGCTGGTGAAGTTATTGCTCAATTTACTTCAGCAAAAATAGCACTTGGACAAAATACCGTTACATATACTGCAACTGGTAACTACACTGCTCCAACTAATAAACCTATTACTAATTTAAATCATGAATATACAGGAGCAGATGCTACTTTTACTGCTGGTTCTGCAACTAATCCCAGTCGTACCACAGCAACAGGTGTTTATCCAGTATTTACAAATAATGCTGTGACTTTAACTGCTCAGGCAAGTACCAAACTAACTCTTACTGAAGGACCTTCATTTGAAGTTAGTTTTAATAGTGAGTTAGCTGCAGGGCAATTTATTATGGTAGCTATTCCAGATAGTTTTACTATTACTAAGGTAGAAGCATATAATACGATGAGTAATAAGTATGAAACTTATGGAGGACAATCAAAATTTGAAGCTGAAGAAGAAAAAAGAAGTATTAATGGCACAGAAGTTCAATATAAATTATGAACTCGACAAGGAGACAATAAAAATGATGCTATTAAATATCGGTTCACATTAAGTAAAAAGTTAAGTGCATAATTATGGCAAGAGGTACAAATACATTTAGTTTAGGCGCAGGTTTTAATATAACTGGCCAGGAGCCTATTGATTCTAGACTTGTTGTTGGTACATTAAGTGATCTTACTACACAAGAAACTTGGAATGGTATAGGTCTTTATAACGGATTAGTTGTAGCTGTTACTGAGTCATCAACATTATATGTACTTAAAAATCGTGATGATGTAACTAATCCAGAATCATGAGTAGCTGTTGGAGGCGATGTCTCTGCTGATTTAGCCGAATTAACTGCTGATGTTGAAGGTTTAAAAACTAGCAAACAGGATAAAATCATTGCTGGAAACGGTATTGATTTAAATGCAGATGGAAAAACCGTTTCTATTAAAATTGATTCTACAGGGCAAGGACTTGAACTAGGACCTAATGGTTTAAAAGCAGTTATTCCAGAAGCCGCTGAATATACTATTGCAGCTGCTGATTCTCCTACTGAAGGATATTTAAAGAGTTATGAACTTCGTAAGAATGGAGATAAAGTAGGAGTTTCTATTGATATCCCCAAAGATTTAGTAGTTACCAAAGGTGAGGTCAAAGAAGTAGAAAAAGAAAACACTCCATACGAGGGGGCATCTGTTGGAGACCTTTACTTAGAGCTATCAATTGCAAATCAAGGAACTCCTGTATATATCCCTGTTAAATCATTAACTGATGTTTACACAGGAAGTACTTATATTAGTGTTGATACTGGAGTTATTTCTATCAAGTATGATGACTTAAAGGGACAAATCAATACAGATTTAGTAACACCAATTTCTGGAAGGGTAACAACAGTTGAAAGGAAAGTAACAGCATTAGAAACAACTGTTGGAAGTGTTTCGAGTGGGTTAGTTAAAGATGTTAATGACTTAAAAACTAATATAGACCAAAAGGTAGATAAAGTTGAAGGCAGCTCATTAATTACATCTGAAAAATTAGCTTTGATTGATACTAATGCTTCCAAAATTGGGACTTTAGAAACAACTGTATCTGCAAAATTAGATAACACAGCTACTGTTAATGGTCAATCTTTTGTTGGAGGATCTTGTACAATTAACGCTACTCATATTAACATTGAGGACAAAATTGGAGATAATGTTGCGGGGACATCAATTGAAGAGGTTTTATCTAACTTTAATGGTAAGATTACTGATGCTGCAGATGCTGGAGTACAGTCTTTTGGTGGAAAAACAGGAGCAATCACAGTAAAAGGAGGAAATGATGGTTCTACCCCTGCAGTTAATCTTACAATGAGTGATAATGAACTACAGGCTATACCCATAGGCGTAGCTAGTTCAGCACAAGGAGCAAAGGCAGACACTGCACTTCAAAATATAACTGCTTCTTCTAGCTCTGATTATCTTACATTAAGTACAAGTAGTAAAGAAGGAGGTTCACAGGGTATTACTGGAAATTTAAATATACAAAGTATTGAATCTGCTTCTATAGAATCTAAAGGACTTGCAGAATCATATGATGTAAAACAATACGTTGATAATATGCTTGTTTGAGAAGAATTGGGATAAAATAATAAGGTGGGTAGGAATTTTTTCCTACCCCCCCCCATCTATATTAAAATAATATGGCAAATAAAAATAAGTTTATTTATTGTAAAACTAAAGCGAACTTTAATTCTTATTTACAGGAACATGAAGAGGAGCTTTATAATTGTACCACATTTATACAAGATTCAAAAGAAATTTATACTCATGGAAATTTTTATAAGGCTAGTAATAGATGGGCTATTTCAAGTCTAACAGGCAGCTCTGATTATGCAACATTAGCTTATAATAATGGTAAGGTCGGGGATATATTTGACATGTCTTCTGGGACTACTGTTCATGGTATATTAGGTACAATTAATGATAAGAAATGATATATATTCTATAAAGATTCTATTAGAGAATATATATATAATACAGATACAAAAAAATTTACAGCAGGAGCTACAATTAATCTTGCTAATGACTCTGAAATTCCAGATCCTGCTACTGTGGCTCCTAAAATGGATGGTACAGCTGCTGTAGGATCATCTAATAAATATGCACGTGAAGACCATGTGCATCCTTCAGATAATACCAAACAGGATACTCTTGTTAGTGGAGAATCAATTAGAACAATTAACAATCTTTCTTTATTAGGGGAAGGTAATATTAATGTAGGCGATGTTCCTTCTATTACAGTAGAACATGAGCAAATACCAAATGAGACAGATTTTAATAGAGTTGCAGAAGCTGCGGCAAATAATAGAGCTGTTTTAATTAGAATTAAAACTACTGAAATGACGTTAACCTCTAATTATTGACAGTATGCCTCTTCAGAATCTCAGAGAATCTTTATTGCTTATGCAACATATTTATCAGAAACTAATAACATAACTCTGAAGGCACATATTATAGAAAATCAACCAGTTATGGTAGAAACTTATGATAAAGAATTACAAGAAGAGTTAGTTTCTGGGACTAATATTAAAACTATTAATGGTACTGCTATACTAGGATCAGGTAATATAGACACTCCAGATAGTAAGGTTACTAGTGCTGCTAATCACTATACTCCTGTTGGAGGAAGTGCTACATCTGGAACTATTATAAATTCTATTACTAAGGATGAGAAAGGACATATTATAGATATAGGGGTTGCTAATGGTATAGATGCTGGTAAAATTACCTCGGGAGTTATTGATATTGAGAGATTGCCTAAGGGAGCACTGGAGCGTTTAGTAATAGTTGCAAATAAAGCAGCAAGACTAGCTTTAACCACTGAACAAGTACAAGAAGGCGATACTGTTAAAGAGAAAGATACAGGTCACATGTATTTTGTTATTGATTCTTCTAAATTAAATAGTGAAGATGGCTACTCTATTTATACAGCAGGAGCAGCATCTAGTGTGTCGTGGTCGGGAGTGACAGGTAAACCTGATTTAGTTAACTCGGTTAAGTTAGTACTGCCAAGTTCCATATTCATTAATTCTGGAAGTACACTTACAGGAAATGCAGAATTAGGATCATCTTTAAGTACACAAAACGCTAATACAGTATGAGCAGCTCCAAGTGGCACATCTGGGGTACCAACATTTAGGAAATTAACTTTCCTAGATATGAATACAGTAACGTCAGATGAATTTAACTATATACCCCAGACATTTAAAGGAGGAAGGCTAGTAATTAATTATAAAAACTCTGCTGGGGGTCAAAATACTGACAACACTATAACAGAATACCAATTTGGAGATGGGGCCAGTAATCTTACATACATAACAGCAAAAGGTTTTAAAACTTCGGAAAATCATGGACACAGGGTACTATGTTCAAATGGATCTTCCAAATTATTGTATGGACCATCAACTCCTGGAACAGCAGGACAAGTATTAATTTCAAATGGGTCATCAACTCCTGAATGGGGAAAAGTACCTATAACTAGTATAGGAGGACCTACTGTTGATACTGCGACTTCTAATACTGTACCATATGGAATTACTTCATATATTGGGGAGTACCGTTCTGATAAATTAGCGTTTATAAAGAGCACTGATTTATATGGAGAAATAAGTAAAAACAACGGAGAATCATGAACCGAAGATCCTCAGGGGAGTAGTAGACTTATAAGTTTATTTACTTCACAAGATAATAAGTATGGTCTACAATTAATAGATACAGAAGATGTTAGCACAACCACTAAATATAGACTTACTATAAATAATAGTGACAGGTATTGTACTATTGATTGAATATATATATATGTGTCTACTAACGGCTCTGGTTATAATTGCTTTATAGAAGCATATAATCCTAGTTCTGAATCTTGAGATATAATATCTAAGGATGCTGTTTTACGGGGGTGATCGGGACCTAATTTTAGAGCTTTGGCATCTTCTATATATTATAACAATTCCCCAAGTATAGCTTCTCAATATTCGAAACTAAGGTTTACATTTTCAACTAAAAGGGTTAGTGAGAACTATGGTGGGCAATTGACAGTCTATAGAATTTCTGGATATGGTACTTATGGCTGGAGAATGCCTAATAATATAGCTAAGGTAGGTCAAATATATTCCTGAGATAATGCTCAAAATGCTTCTTTTCCAGGAAGTGTATCGGCTATAAAATTTATCAGTGATGGGGGTACTAGTACTAATGTAACAATGGGAGATGGATCTCTAAAAGATCTTAAAACTAAACAACTAGTTGTAAACGGTACTGTAAATAACTTTTATTCATCAGATAGTGCTGAGGTTAGACTTTACGCTCCTACTTCAGGTGGTACCAGTGGACAGATTCTTGTATCTAATGGTAATAATGCTCCTAACTGAGCATCCTTAGATAGTTTAGGATATCTACCATTAACAGGAGGTACAATTTCTGGAAGTTTAAGGGTTAGTGGTCACATTAATCCCGTAAACAATGGAGTTTCAAATATTGGAGAGAGTGGTAAGAAATTTAAGGACATATATGCTACTACTCTTCATGGAAATTTTAATGAATCTACAACATTTGCAGCACCCCATCCTAACCCAATATATATTGATAATACTAATAATAGTACTGATGGTGTTTATTTAGTATTGAAGAATAAAGGAGTATATGTTTCTTCATTTGGAACTACTAATGAAACTACTGATTACATTGAGACCTTTATGTTACATAGAAAATCTGATCAATCTAATAGCTATAAACTATCAATTAGAGATGACGGAAACGCTTATATACGAGGTAAAATAATAGCAACACAAGAATGGGTAACAAATAATATATCAGGATTAAGTACTAATATTAGTAGTCAAGGTTCTGTAATTACTTCACTTGGACAGTACTTAATTACAGGGGCAGATGCAAATGCAACTACTACTGCAAGTACAGTAAAAATCAAGTTAAAGCAAATGGGGAGATCTACTGCTACTAGTACAAGTGCTTTTGGTCCTCCAAGTTTAGAATCATCTGGTGTAACTATTCATGCTGCAACAACAACTACAGCAGGAGTAATGACTGCTACTGATAAAAGTAATCTTAATACAGCTTATAGTTGAGGAAATCATGCTTCCGCAGGATATTTAAAGAGTATTCCAGGAGCAACCTCAAGCTCTTATGGAGGAATAAAAACAGGATACTCGGAAACTGGTAAAAATTATGCAGTACAATTAGATAGTAATGGTAAAGCTTATGTAAATGTGCCTTGAGATACAAATACAAACTATTATCCAACAACATTTACATGAACAAATGGAACCAGTAAAGGTCCAACAGGTTCACTAACTGGTACTGGAATGAGTGATGTTTCGTTTGGCTCTATACCTATAGCTAGTCTAAGTAATTCTGGTGTTATAACTACTGAAGCACAAGAAATAAGCGGCGAGAAATACTTTAATAATGGAGTATTTGTTGGATTACGCGGGAGTGTTAGTAGAGGTATTATAGACGGGAAGGACTTGGGGTATGATGGACTAGCTATTGTTTCAGATAGCAATGTGTATATAGCTCCAGATAACAATATTGTATATTTTGGATACGATGGGGATACATATATACAAGATGGAGTATTTAGTGGAACCGCTAGTAAGGCAAATATGGTTACAGGAGCATTAACTATACATAGTGGATCTACGAATATAACATATAATGGATCAAAGACAGAAGAGATTACAATTCCTAGAAATCGACAAACTAACCTAACTAGACAAGCATATGGGAGTGATTCGTCAATTTCTGTTAAAAAAGGTATATGTTATTATCATAACACAGGTTCACTATGGGCGACAAGTATTAATCTATCTTTAAATACAGCTGACTGAAGTAGTATAGAAAGCACTAATGATACAGAGATAATTGAAACGTCTATGGTAGTAGTTGAAAGCGCATATCCTGTTACTTTTAGTTCAAACTCAATGTTAAAAGTGCAAAAAGATATTCCGTTAACTGGAGATGCAGGAACATATAGAGTTTATGTTTTTTCAAGAATAACACCAACTCTAGTTGCTGTAAACTGTGCTGTATATAAAGCTTCTTAATATAATTAGTTATGAGTGTAAAATATTTTGATAAAAATAAAAATAAATGAGTTATTTTCCCTGGAACAGTTGGGGCTCCTGGAAAAAATGGAAAAGACGCATATGATATTGCAGTAGAGCATGGATATGAAGGATCAGAAGAAGAGTATAACAATACTCTTCTTCAAATTCCTGAAGTTGTTAATAAATTAGAAACTATAGACAACACTCCTACTAAAGGAAGTAATAACTTAGTAACTTCTGGAGGAGTAAAAGATGCTATTGATAGTTTAGATGCTAGTTTATCAGGATCTATTGAAAATATTATCGATGTTGAAATAAGTAATCAGATCAAGAGCTCTATAGTTGATAATTTATTATCAGATGATGTTAATAAATCACTATCTGCGAAACAAGGTAAAATTTTAAAAGGTATAATTGATAATTTAGCTAATATACAATTCTTAGTAGTTGATGTATTACCGTCTAGTGATATTAAGAGTAATATCATATACTTAGTCAAAAAGAAAGGATCAGGGACAGATGTTCATGATGAATATATTTATATTGAAAACAACTGAGAAAAAATTGGGGATACCTCTATTGATTTGACTAACTATTATACAAAGGATCAAGTTGATTCTCAGATTCAAAATGTTAGGGAAGATATTCCTAGTATTCCTGATGTTAATATAGTATTAAGTGGCAGTGGTAATGTAATTACAGAATTAGCAGTTGATTCTGTTAATAAGCATAAATTAGTAGCTTCTAAAAGTATTTCAGTATATACAAAAGAAGAAGTAGACGAGAGACTTAGTGAAAGTGGTTATGGAGATGTAACGGCAGCTGCTGAATTTTCGACAGCAGATAGAGTAATTACTTCTAATGGTCAAGGTAAAGTCATTAAAGATTCTGGAGTATTAATTGGAAATTTAGCAAAGTTATCAGATGTTCCTAAGACACTAACTGATTTAAATGTAACCTCAACAGATATTACAGATATTTTAGGATATATTCCTGCTGATTCTGCACAGGCTGGTATGGGGGATGTTACAGGTCCTACTTCGGCTATTAATAATAATTTTGCTTCTTTTAATAATAACAGTGGAAAAATTATTAAAGACTCTGGATATAATCCTGACTCATTCGCCAGATTAAATCATACTCATACAGTATCTCAAATTACTGATATGCCAACTCCAATAATAGTAGATTCAGAATTAAACAGCACTTCTGAGAACCCTGTTCAGAATAAAGTTATTAACAACGCACTATCTTCTAAAGTAGATACTTCTACATTAAACAACTATGTTACAAAAGATGAGATAGCAGAACTTGGAGAAGGGGATGTAGTTGCAGTTGGAGATTTAGCAAATAATATGTTAGTAATAGGCGGAGGTACAAAATCTGTTTCAGCTTCTAATATTCCAATATCTGATATATCAACTCTTAAGACTAATGTTACACAACTATCTGATAGTATAGATGAACTAAACCAACAAGTATTAGAACTTGATTATGTTAATTCTATAGATATTAGTGGAGATTCAGGGAATCATATTTCTATTAATTCTCAAAATCATACAATTTCTGTTAGTGGAGCTGATAATTACTTAGCTACTACGGTTGAAAATAATACTGGTGATTTGAAATTATTAATTGGTCATAAATCAAATTATGATCACGTGCCAACAGTAAATCAAGTAGCTAGTGAGGATCGAATTGCATTTGTACCCTCAGAAATGACTTCCTATCAATTAGGAGTTATTGGTAAGGATATTAGAATACCTGCTACAGGAATAGATGGACTAGCAGATGTAGCTAAAAGTGGATCTTATAACGACCTTACTGCAACTCCTGTATTTAAGTCTTTACATATTTCTGCTGGAGAACTTACTAAAGTTTATGACCCAACTGTTGCAAAAGTGGATATTGATTTAAATCCTCCCCTAGATAATAGATATGAAAAATTATTAGGTATTAGTTTGTCTGCAGGTGATCCTGGAACATTTATTGAGGTTACAGAAACAGCCCACACAATCAATGTTTCTAATCTAACAGCCTCTAGATCTGAGGCCATAGTAGTTGTTAGAGGAGATTGTACAGTTAATTTTTCAGGAACTAATATATATATTATAAACAATGCTAGTAATTTAGCAGGGACATCTACTCAAAGAAAAGTTTATACTGTAAAAAGGATTGAAGATGATTCAAACAATCCAATGGTATTAATTACATGTGCCCTATATAACCCTAATAATTAATATGTTATCTATTATTAAAGAATTATTGTTGAAAATTATTAATGATATTGACACAGGCAATTCAAATTTAAGTGCAAAGGAGTGTGAAGAAGTTATTGACTATTTGTCTTTCATAAGTAATAAGAACGAAAAGCTTAGTAAATATCAAGCTTGTAAATATTTAAATATTAGTAGAGCTACTTTTGATAATTATGTTCGTGAAGGTAAAATTCCAAAAGGAAGAAAACAACAAGGATTTAAGGAATTATTCTTTTACAAGAAAGATTTAGATAAATACTTAGAGACATTAAATAAGTAAAAATCTTTAGTGTTTATTTAGTATTGAGTTAATAACTATATAATTTTGTAATCCTCTCAAGTTTAAGTACTTGAGAGGATTTTTATTTTTATTAGCAACATTAGGTATCAGGTGAGTATTATATTAATTTTGAAGTGTTGATCAACAAATAGATGTTTAATTTTAAAAGAATTACATTATGGAAGTAATTGAAAAGAAAGAGTTTGTCGAGAAAGATCATGACAAAGAATACGCATCAAAAGGAGTGGCTGGAACTGGTCTTGGCTTAATATTCTAGGTCCTTATAATAGTAATATTATATGAAACACTCCCTTAATTGCTGGAAACTCCAGAGATGGACAATCAGCAGCCAAGCCTGAAAAGGAAGGTTCAACGACTATCTCGAAAGAGAGTAGCACTAAGTAGTGCGAAATAGGGAGCACCCTATAAGGGTGAAGATATAGTCTTAACTATACGTATATATGAAGGTATAGAAGTTCATTAGAGAACTGCATAGAACTAACGACTCTATGTGAAAACATTGTAGGAATAGCGGGCACCGCCTTAGGACTTTTAGCTCTTAGTGGCCGCGGTTTATTTGGTTTAGGTAATGGGGCAGGTGTTTTAGCTGGTGAAGCATTAAATAGTCCTAGTGCATTCCAGGCATGGCAGCACTCTTGCCAGGCTGAATTAGCTGACCAAAAAGCTCTTTATGACTTTGCTTTGCTGTCAGCTAACGCTCGTTTTAATGACCGTCAGACTATTAACTCAGAGATGTTTGGTATTTATAAGAGTCAGATAGACAGTGATTTTAATCTATATAAAAATCAAAGAGACTCTTATGATGCATTAGCAAATAGAATTAGTAAATTAGAAACCGCAGCTGCTGTACAAGCTGCTGTAGAGCCCTGGAGAAGTAAAGTCACTCAGATGGAAATATCTAATGTTGCGGGAATGGTAGGTCTTGAGGCTGAACGTAGAATGTGTGCTGATAATAAGATTGTTAACTATGTAAATAGTACATTTTATCCAGTACATATTGCAGATGTAACTGTTGGAACTACTAACACTAGTGCAGCAACCTATAATCCACTTTGCCCTTGTAACTATATTCCTGGAACAACCTTTACTCCTGCAGCTCCAACTGCCTAATTAGTTTAAATTAGTATGTATCCTGTCAATCAAGTTTTTCTAGGAAATACTGATCCCTTATTAACTCAAAGTGATATTAATACTCAGATACAGCTTTTAAAACAGTATGAAGCCCAACTAGCTCAAATGCAGACGAAGGGAACTCTCCATACTGAATTACTTTGAGATAGTATAGATAAGGAAATGAGTTCTTTAACAGACACTCAGAAAGCAAGATTCTTTGAAAATGAAGAGTATTCTGAAATTACTAAGACTTTACAAGAGATGGTTCAAATTGAGCTATTAAATCTTGTAAAGGGTAAAATAGAAAATACAGAACAAGGTAAAGATTTATTGCAGAGACAGCTTAGACTAGTAAAGAAACTAAAAACTAAGATTGTTGAAGAAACAGATAACGAGATGGCTATCTTTAAAAAGTTTAAAGAGTTTTCTAAAGATAATCCAGAATTAACTTATGAAGAATTTATAAAGCAATGGCGCAACATGTAGATGTAATAATGGATAAGTTAACAAACTTTATAGATATTCAACTAACTTCAGTTGCAAAGGGAAATCCTATTATGGCACTTGTTAAACCTTTAATAACAAGAGTTATTGATAACAATTCTTATAAAGTAGAAACTCTACTAAAACAGATAGCTGATAAGGACGGACTAGTAGATGCTAAAGGGATATTATCAGAAATGATAGATAATATTACATCTATGAATCCAACTAAGTTAGATACAGGTTTCCTAGGAGAACTTGAGATAGGAGGAGGGAAAATAAAAATGAATATACCGCTTCTAAATAAAGCTCTAGTTCTAACTCATCAAGATTTAATAGATTTTAGAAATTTATTTGTTTAAAGATAGAGTGGCCTTTTGGCCACTCTTTTTTTATGTTATAATTTGGATATATATAAAATAATATATAATTTTGCATTATGTAATAACATTAATATGCACAAATATGAGTGAAAAACCTAATCAATTTAAATTAAATGTAGCAACTCGTTTAATGTTGCTTATGAATTTACCTGAACAGGGATCAGTAGTTGATATGATCTCTAAAAGAAATGTAAGAAAGAAGATTGATTTTTCAAGTGAAGAAGTAGAAAAGCTTAGCATTAAAAACGATGATGGGCGTCTTACTTGGAATAATGAAACTGAGCCTATAAATGTAGATTTTACAGAAAGTGAAGTAGTATTTTTAAAGAAGATTATCGATAAGCTTGATCAAGAGGGATATATTACAGATAGTATTTTAGATTTTGTTGAATTAATTAATAAATAATGGGGACTCTTAATAATAACTCTAAAGTTGGAGATAAAGGGAAGGATCTTATTTTACAAACCTCTGGAAGAGTATATGTTCAAGTAAAAGATAGATTTTATCCTATAAACTTTAGAGATACAGACAATCCTAATTCCTCAGAGAATTCTAACACCTCTAATAATTCTAATATAAAGGGAGTATTAATAGTTGATAATCTTGAAACGTATAGTGGAGAATATCCTGGTGATGGAACTCTTGTTATAGACAGCTCTTCTGGTAGTTTTTACCAAGCTTCTAATAATTCTTATACTAAACTTCCATCTTCAGCTGTTAGTGATTTTAAATCTCCTATTAATATACAATTAGAAGATACTTCTCAGTCTCCATTAGTTATTAACTCTAATGCTTTAATAGAAAATCTAAATGCAGAATATTTATCTGGATATTCATCTAATGATTATACTAAAAAGGCTTCTAATGAGAGGATTGAAGGTAATTGGTCTTTTCCAACATTAGTGGTAGATAAAATAGTAAATAAATCTGGAACAACATATTTTGATTTATCAAGAGGAGAGTTGATGACAAGTTCTTTAGTTACTAATACATTTAGTAGTAATAGTACTAGAACTTCTATTGTTAAAAAAACATCTAACGGAGATATTTACATTCAATTATCCAGTGAAATGTTTACTCCTTCAATATTAGGACTTTCAGGAGAGACGATAACTACTACTGAAGAAGATGGATCAGAAAAAGAGCAGGTTAATTACTCTCCGTGGATATATATTACTGTTGGTAATGAGAATGATAAATATTCTACCAATGGAATATTATCAAGTTCTACATATAAATTTACTACAGATGGTGAGGCTGCTATTGGAAGGGTTAAAAAAGAAGATGTGGACGGTAAGATAAGTTACTCTCCATGGATAAATATTAATTCCAATGAAGCTATTTTAAGTGCTGGGACTTATCAATTTAAATCAGATAAAACTGCTACTATTGGTCCAATTGTTTTAAATAATGATGGCACTATATCTATAGGAAACTATACAATAGATACTAAAGGTAATCTAAACATTGGACATATCAAAATTCATGCAGATGGAACAGCTACTATAGGGAGCGGAGAATATCAAGCTACAATTGACGCTGACGGTAAATTTCAAATACCAGAAAAATGTATTATAAAAGAAAATATTTAATAAAGTGTTTGGAAATTAAGAATTAATATATTATATTTGCCACAAATATCAAAACAGATTAATAATCAATTAATAAGAAAAAATAAGAAAATATGCCAAATCATTTTGAATTTAATACGAATAGCTTTGACGAGCTATTAACAGGAGAGGATAATTCAGTTTCAAGTCCTGAAAATGATAGTCCAGTTACCGCAGATACTATCGGAGGAGAAAATCTTCTTAGTCACTCAAGTAGTGATTCAGATCCAGTAGAGCCTAAAGAATCAGATCAAGATAAAAATATAGAAACTAGTAACAATAGCGACTTTTTGACATCCTTTTTAAGTGAGTATGGTCTTAAAGATGGTAAAGTAACTTATGAGAATGATGACGGTACTACGGAAGAAGTAGATTTTGATAGTTTAGACTCAGAGGAAAAAATAAATATTCTTAAAGAACTTACTTCTCCAAATCTTAGCAAAGATGAAATAGAGGTAATTAATTATTTGCGTTCAAATAATGCAACAATACAGGATGTAATTACTTATTATTCTCAAAAAGCAGTAGAAGATTATATTAAAGAAAATGGTCCAATTGAAAAACAATACAGTGTAGATGAATATTCAGATGATGAACTATATATTGCTGATTTAAAATCAAAATTCAGCGATATGAGTGAAGATGACATCAAAACTGATTTGGAGATTGCTAAAGAGAATGAGGAACTATTTAAGAAAAAGGTTGATATAATTCGTAAACAATATAAAGCACAAGAAGAAGAAACAGCTAAAGAAAGAATAAAAGAACAAGAGGAACAATTTAATAATTTCAAAACTTCTCTTGAAAGTCAACTAAATGACTTTAATTCTATTCCTATGGATTATAAAGATAACAAGTCAGATAGTCTGCAAATAGAAGAGTCTGAGAAGGAAGAGATTTATAAGTATATTTTAAATCAAGACGAGAACGGTGCAACACAATTCTTTAAAGATTTAAATGACTCAAAGACATTAGTAGAACTTGCATGGTTTGCACTTTATGGAAAGGAAGCTATTTCAGATATTACTAATTATTGGAAATCTCAGCTTAAAAATACAAGAAAATCTGTAGATAATAAGCCGCAGACTACTGTTGTCTCTTTAGATAAAAATAAGTCAAAAGATAATTTTACTAATCACCATAAATCTGCAGAGACAGAATATGGTGAAAATTTATTATAAACTTAAAAATTAAATAAATATGAGAATTACAAGTTTTAGTTCTTCCCATGCTCAGATGGGTTCAACCAGAACTTATGAAGACTTTCATAAGTGGCTAGGTGATAAACCTGAGCGTTTAGGTATTGTATCTAATTTGTATAAACAGTATACTGCAACAAGTCTTACTGAAGCACTGATGAATGTTTATACAATGGAAAAGGGCAAGCCTAGTAAATTTCAGTCTCTTAATTCATTCTTACTTGAGTGGGAAATTGATGTTAATTTTGTTAAAAGAATTCCTATCCTTGCAGTTGAAGGAGATGGTTCGAATGGTTCTGAGGTTATTTTCCATTTCCCAGAGCGTTACTACGAGATGTATGACGTGTTTGTAATTGAAGAGACCCGCCAGCAATGTATGGTTATGCTGTCTCCAGTACGTCGTTCTGACGCGGTTGTAGAATATGTATGCCGTGTTATTGATAATGACTATAAGGAAGTACTTGATGTAGATAGTATTGTAGGTACTGACACTCGTTTTATCACCAATCATATGCCAGAGCTCCACGAGACTGGGTTTACAAAATACCAATCAAATATCGAAAAGCATAAACAAACCTGTGCCTTAGCGGCGTAATCTGCTAAGAAAATCCTTTTAATTGCTGGAATCCTAAAGATAAAACTATGGCAATCAGCAGCCAAGACTTAGATTATGTAAGGAGTTATACTCAACACTAAGTAAGGTTCAACGACTATCTCGTAAGAGAGTAGAGAATAAGATCTCGAAATGGAGGATAATTAAAATTTTAAAAAATGAAATATATTGTATATTTAACAATAAATCTTGAAAATAATAAGATTTATATAGGAAAACATAAATGTGAAGATCCTTATGTATTTGATGGATACATAGGATGTGGTGTAAAAATAACTGCTCCATCTACATATAATAAACCACAGTGTGCATTCCAAGCAGCTGTATTAAAATATGGAGTTAAAAACTTTAGAAGAATAACTTTAAGAGTATTTGATGATGAGCAATCAGCACTTATGCTAGAAAAAAAATTAGTAACCGAAGACTTTATAAAACGCAAAGATGTGTACAACGAGGTTATAGGTGGAGGAGCGCCTCCAATAAATAACTTAATAGTTTATCAGTATTCTTTATTAGGAAAATATATTAGAAAATATTACTCTTTAGAAGAAGCTGCAAAAGAAGTTGAGGTTGCTAATGGATCGTGCATAAAATATGCTATAGATAAAAAAGGAACTTGTGCTAATAGTTTATGGAGTTTAACAAAAACATCACAATTAAATATTGATGAATACAATATATTTATAAAAGATAAAACCTTATATCAAAAAGATATTAGTGGAAATATTATTAATACATTTAATAGTGTGGAGAATGCAGCAAAAACACTGCAGATACAGAAACGAGGAATATATAAAAGTATATCTCATAAAAAACCATATAAAGGTTATTTATTTGAGTATAAAGAAACATATAAAAATCCAGTTTATAATAATCGCACTAAGAAGGTAGCTCAGTATAGCTTAGATGGTACATTTATAAGAGAATATAAAAGTGTACAGGAAGCATTTAATATATATGGGCCTGGAGTTAAAAAATGTGTTAAAGGTTTACAAACTCAAACAAAAGGTTTTATATTTAAAATTATTAGTTAATGATATAGTCTGATCTTATATGAAAATATAAGTTAACATATTGAGAACAATGATTGGAACGACTAGATGTGATATTGATTATTCTGCAAAATATGCAGCAATGGAAGATCAGTTTATCAATATTGCAACAAAGGACAAAGATTTTACTTACAAGCTTTCTGGTGCAGAAAAAGTTTGTCTTGATAGCTATATGGCTGCTCGTAATAACAAGCTTTTATTCTCCAAAGGTAACTTTGATGTAAATGGTAAGACTACCATTTCTGATGAAATTGGTCGTCCTATTGTCGCTACTGAGGGTAAGAGAATTTGCCCCTATGCTTAGTAATGAGCATGGAAATAAGCTCTTTAATTCAGGGAAAGCTGAGATGCCAATCCTGAGCGAAGCTAAATAGTAATATTTAGAACGTGCAACGACTAGTTAAAGTAGTCCTATAAAGGATAAAATAACCACGAAAGGGAGCCATCCAGAAATGGATGAAGATATAGTCTGATCATATACGAAATCAAGTATATGAAGTAGATGGTAAACTCATCTACGATAACAAAAATGATAATTCCTCAAATTGAACGCTTCGCAACAAAATACGTATTTAATAAACTAACTACACGTATTTTTGAAGGAGCAATGAACGAAATGGCTACTAAAGCCGATGAGCCAACTGGTAACTCTTGGGTATTTATTTGTAACACTAAAATGTGGCAATCTGTCCAGAGAACAATGGCTACATGGATTCGTGACTGGAAAACTACTGGTTGTTTCGTATGGTCACAAGGTGCTAAGGATTATGTTGACCTTGGAGCAACTTATCAATCATATGAATTTGCGGGTAAATCTATCTTATTGCCCGCTGCAGCTTAGAGGCTGTATAAATAAAATTATTTAATTGCTGGAAACTCCTTATAGTTCTATAAACTACAAAGTAATATGGAAATATAAACTTGAAAGTTTAAAAATTATAGAAATTGGACAATCAGCAGCGAAGCTCCTTAGTAAATATAATACATGGAGAACGTTCAACGACTAGTAAGTCCTATTTAATAGGCATAGGTTAATATTAACCGAAATAATAATTATCTTATGGAATTAAAATATATTGTATATGTTACTGTTAACCTTTGTAATGGAAAATTATACTTTGGTGTACACAGAACAAATCCTGATATTTTTGATGGGTATATTGGTTGCGGTATTTATAGGCAGTCAAATGCTATAAAAAAATATCCATTACACACAGCTGTTAAAAAATATGGGTATGATAACTTTAGAAGAACTATTATACAGATATTTCCAGACACAGATGTGGGTAAAAAACAAGCGTATGATTTAGAAGCTCAGCTTGTAAATACTACATTATTACGAAGTAAGAATGTATATAATTCAAAAGTTGGGGGAGAAGGTGGTTGTAATATTGAACAAAAAAGAGTATATAAATATTCTTTAGATGGGGAGTTTTTACAATCGTATAAAAGTATAAATGAAGCGGCTTTAAGTTTAGTAACTAATTCTGATCTTTATACTATTATAAAGAGTATTAGAAATAATTGTTTGGGATACTCATCTTCAGCATACAACTTCTTTTGAAGCTATAAAAAAGAATTTACTTATCATAGCAATAAAGTTCAAGTAGCTCAATATACTATTAGTGGTAAATTTATAAGACACTATAATAGTATTACAGAAGCTGAACAAGAACTACAAATTAATACGATCAAGCAGGCTATTAGTAAAAAGTGTTTAGCTGGTGGGTTTCAATGAAGAATTTATAACAAAGATGATTCTGATATAAATAGCTATTATACAAATAGTATTAAAAACAATAGCACTCCAATAGTAATGATAAGTCTTGATGGTAAAATTACTAAGAATTATTCTTCAATAAATGAGTGCGCTATGGAAAATAATTTAAGTAGTTCTCAGATTAACAGAGTGTTAAAAAATATAATACGCAGTCATAAAGGATTTAAATTTAAATATATTTAACAAAGATAATGATATAGTCTGGTTTAATTAGAAATAATTAAAGTTAAGAATAAGATGATTTTCCGTCTTGATCGGTCATTAGACCTAGAGTTCCCTAAGAAGGCTTATGGTATATTCCTTGACCTAACGACAGATTCAAATGGTACTCCTGGAATAATGTTATTTACATTCAAAGGTGGTGATATTATCCACAATGTTATTAGAGGCGTAAAAAGAAATTATTCTGCCTGCGCCGCATAATAGTGATATTATGAAAAATAAAATTTCCTTAATTGCTGGAAACCTGTTAAATGGCAATCAGCAGCTAAGCGTTAGAATATGCAAGCGTAATTACGAAGCTCTAACGAAAGTTCAACGACTAGTCTGGAAGACTTAGATTAAAAAATTAATCGAAATGGGAAATAACTTAAAAACAATAGTATATTTAACAACTAATATAATTAATAAAAAGATATATGTTGGAGTTCATGATACTGAAACTCCAGAGATCTTTGATGGATACATTGGTAATGGAATTAATATTAATTATCCATCTTCTAATAGACATCCCTCATGTCCGTTTCACTATGCTGTGAAAAAATATGGATTTGATAATTTTATAAGATCTACTATAAAGGTATTTGATAATAGAGAGGATGCTCTCAAATTAGAGAAATTAATAGTAGATGATAAATTTATAGCGAGAAAAGATACTTATAATATAGTAATTGGTGGGGGAGATCCTCCAAAAAATGCAATACCTGTATATCAATATGATTTAAATGGCACTTTTATAAGAAAATATAATTCTATTTTTGAGGCGAGCAAATTGGTTAATGGTGCTGCAGGTATAAGATCTGCCATAAATTATAAAACTACTAGTGGAGGGTATTTATGGAAGATCGGAAGAGCACACGTCTGAACTCCAGTCACTAGCTTATCTCGTA
>ERZ1024431.2-NODE-2-length-95822-cov-521.152934_pt1 | contig 95822 bp, 93 predicted proteins | sample MGYA00520782_ERZ1024431 | MGnify/ENA primary metagenome ERZ1024431 (study PRJEB33242, sample SAMEA3444288) | Homo sapiens | biome: Host associated; feature: Gastrointestinal tract; material: Stool | place: Uganda | collected 2011-01-01 ...
CGGTGGTAATGGCTCTGGTGATAATAAAGATGGTAACGGTAAAGACGGTGATGGAAATGATAAAGATAATCCTGACCCCGATAATGCCAATGACAATCCTGATAATAAGGATAATGACAAAGACAATCCATCCAACCCTTCTACGGGGGGTCTTGATGTAGGTACAAATGTCGAGTTTGAAGGCAAAAAGTATACTGTTGCTGAAAATGGAGACCTTGTAGACGCAGATGGTAAAGTTTTTAAAGAAGCTAAAGATGTTGACGAGTGGATTAAATCACTTGAAGTTGATGAACCTGGAGCTGATGTAAATATTGAAAATATTCGTAAAGCTATGAATATTGATATTACTGATGAGAATGGCAATCCAGTTGAATTTACTGACGACATTGAAGGTGTTAAGAATTATATCAATTCTGCTATTGAGCTTAAATCTAATGAAGTAGCTTCTGCTGCTGTCAATAAAGTATTTGTTGACAATCCTATTCTCAAGCAGTTTGTTGATTATCTTACTGTAAATGGCGGTGACCCTCGTGGTTTTGGTGAACGTCCTGACCGTTCAGGTATTACTGTTGATGAGAAGTCTGAAGAGCAACAGATTGCCATTATTAAAGCTGCTGCTAAAGAGTTTGGTAATGCTTCTCTTAATGATAATTATATTAAGTATCTTAAAGATTCTGGTGGTCTTTATGATGAAGCTAAAGCTCAGCTTGCTAACCTTCAAAATGCCGATAAAGAACGTGATGAAGCTTATGCTCAACAAGCAGAAGCTCAACGTCAGCAAGATGAAGCTGATACTATTGCTTATTGGAAAGGTATTAAAGATACTATTGATAAGCGTGAAATTGGAGGATATAAACTTCCTGAATCTCTTGTTAAAGAAGTTAATGGACAGAAAGTTACTGTTACTCCAAATGATTTCTATGATTATCTTTCTCGTGGTATTAAAGATGAAAATGGTAATATTGCTACTGCTTATGAGCGTGCTCTTGCTAATCAATCTCCAGAGGAAGCTACTAATCAAGAATTACTTAGTGCTTGGTTAATGTTCACAGGTGGAACTTATAAAGACCTTGTTAAAATGGCTATTAATAATGAGCAGGTTAAAACTTTAAAGCTTGTTGCCAAAGGAAATAAAGGTCATGGTACTGTACGAATTACTAAGCCACAAACTAATAATAATAAAGCTATTGATAATATTCAATTTAGCTAAATGTTTAATTAATTAATTAATAACTATGTACGCAATTCGTGAAGTGCAACGTGGTAACTATGATGACCGTGGTTATTCTAATGAGGAAACCATTGCTCATCTTATGCTTACCAAACCTAGTGAGATTAATTCTATGCTCACCTATACTTTTGGTATGGATGATGATAGATTCCCACTTAATTTCCTTACAGAAGGACAAGGTACTGCTGGTGTAGTAGATATTGCTACTACTGATTGGACTTGGAAGACTATGGGTCGTATGAAGTTCAATGATTCTGTACTTTGGTTTAACACTGCTAATACTACTCCTGGTAAAGGTGGTGCTACTTTTGAAGTTGAGTTTAAGACACACTGGTTCATTGAGCAGTATGGTTTGATTGCTCCTGATGGTGTAACTCAAGTTCGTATTATGAAAGACCTCGGTCATGGTTCTCATGGTGGTTATTTGTATCGTCTTCGTATTACAAATCCTAATCCAAATGCTTACGTTAATGTAGCTCAGAATCTTGGTGTAGGTATGTTTTGGTCTTTGACTGCTCCTACTATTCCAGAGTCTTTCTCAAAGGGTAATCGTACTAATACTATGGGACCTGGTAAGATGACTTCTCAACTTGAGTTCCATCGTTATAGTAAAGAGATTGCTGGTAACATTAGTAATACTGTTGTTACTTATGAGTTTAAGACTAGTGGTGGTGGTACTACTAATCTTTGGATGAATGAGGAGATGCGCCAGTTTGAGCTTCAGCAACGTGTTATGAATGAAGAGCGTCTTTGGTTTGCAGAATATAATAAGACTGTAAACGGTGAGATTACTCTTATTGATGAAGACAATGGTCAGCCTATTCCACATACTGCTGGTATGCAACAGATTTGTCGTGAAAGTAATTATGATACTTATGGAGAGGAACTTACTCTTAATAAGTTGAATCGTACTATCGGTGATATTCTTGACCGCAATACTGATACCGGTAATATGGATGTAGTTCTTGCTTGTGGTAAGGGTTTTGTTGAGGACTTTGACCGTGCTATTAAGAATGATGCTCGTGACAATGGTTTTGTTACTCCTCTTGGTGACAAGATGATTAGTGAATCTAAGAGTGGTCTTTCTTATGGTAACTACTTCCGTCAGTATAAGACTGTTGATGGTCACATGATTACTCTCAAGCATCTTGGTTTCCTTGACCGTGGTACATTTGCAGACAATGCTCGTGATAATGGTTATATCCATCCTCGTACTGGTCTTCCAATGACTTCTCACCAAGCATTTATGCTTGATACATCTTCTTATGATGGTCATAATAATATTCGTAAGGTACGTATGAAGGGTCAAGAGCATATTGCTGGAGTTGTTAAGGGTCTTACTCCAATTCCTGCATCATGGGGTGGTTTCCCTGCTAATACTCTGTCTACAGACATTGACGTATCTCGTTATGAGGTTAAGGATTCTTATGGTCTTCAAGTTGACCGTAACACTAAGTTCTTCCAACTCAAGTGTGTACTCTAACATTTTAAAATTTGATTGCTATGACTGATATTAAAATTGAAATTCCAAAAGGAAGTCCTGCAAATAGTGGAAATAATAATACTCCTGCTGAAAGTTCAAATCCTTCAGCAAACCAGACACAAGCTGAATTAGAAGCTAAAGAAAAGGCTGCTCTTGAAGCAGAACTTGAAGCTCCATATTTTGAAAAGAAGACTGTAGTTATTTCTTCTGTTCGTAATTATTCTGCTTATCGTAGAATTAATATGCAAGCTCTTGGTAAGCCTAAAGCTACTATAGGTTCTTCTGTTAAGTCTGTACGTATTCTTATGAGTAATAAAGGTGAGCTAGCTGCTTATTATCCAGAGATTATTGGTATTGCTGCTAATCATCCAGACTTCGTTACTAGAGTTAAAGGTTATCTTAATAACATTTTCTTTGATGTTAATGATGGAGATAAGGAACTTAATATTTCTTTCCATTATAATCATAAAAGAGATTATCTCACTGTTAAAGCTGAGGAAGATAAAATTCTTGCAGCTTATGAAAAGGTAGACCGCTCTAATGAAGCAGAGCTTTATAAAGCTGCTGTTAAACGTGATGAAGCTATTACTCGTCTTGAGCAAACTAAGTACCAGTATGGTATGCCTGATAACGTAGAGGAATACATTATTTGGCGTCATTGTCTTAACTACCCTGATGTAGCTAAAGATGAAGCGTTTATTAATAGTAATGCTACTCTTCGTTTCTTTATTAAAGATGTTGCTAAAGAAGAGAATCGTAAAGTTAAGCTTATTGTTGAACGTAAGAAGGCTATTGAACGTCTTGTTGAACTTCAATCTTCACCTAGTAAAGTTAGTGCTGCTTATATTCAGTATTGTAGAACTAATGGTCTTAATATTTCTGATGGTCTTAATAAGACTGCTCTTGAACAAGTTGATGACCTTATGAAGTTCGCTACTGAAGACCCTAAGAAGTTTAATTCTATAGTTACTGACAAGAATCTTCTCGATAAAGCATTTATCGAAATTCTTATTACTAGAGGTGAACTTGTTCGTTCAGAGTATAATCAGCAAATTAATACTCCTGATGGTCTGTTTGTAGGTGCTAATATTAATGATGCTATTGCATTCTTTAAGAACCCTGACAATAACGGACTAAAGAATAAGTTGGAAAATAAATTGAAACTCTTTTAATTGATAAAGATATGACTACTGCTGAAATGCACCAAATGTTCAGAAACTATGCCCAACAAATGGGTATGCAGAATGTGAGAGCAATACTGCCTTCACAGATAGACTTGTTGCTGAACAATTCCATTTCGGACACAGTAAATCAAGTGATTGCTCAAAACATTGGTTCTACCAGTGATAGAGTAATCACTGATAACTCAAAGCTTAATCAAGTCAATGCTCTTAAAAGTCTTTATAAAGTATGGAAAGCTAAAGTTCAACTTCCTACTGCAAAGACTAACTACATTGCAAGTTATATTCTTCCTCTTGATAATTTTGGTATAGCTAGTGAAGCTAAAGATACTACAATTAAAAAAGGCGATAACGTATATGCTACTCCTGGTAGTGCAGATGATGGTAAACCTAATAAGATTGAGTATTTCTTCCTTGTAGATTTGAGCATTGATTATGTTAAAGCTGAAGGTGGTAGTTCATTTACTACTAATATATTCCCAATTCGTCTTGTAGATGACCAATATCTTGCTGATGTTGTTAATGATTTTGTAATGGCTCCAAGTCTTCGAAGTCCTGTTGCTACTATTCATGATAACACTATTGAACTTTACATTGATAAACCTGATGCCAATACTAAGTCTACACCAAATGCTTATAAGTTTGGAGGTGGTCTTGAAGTAAACGAAATTCGTTTATCTTATATTGGTAAGCCTGGTATTGTTAAGTTTAATGAAGACATTGGTGGTACAGACGTAGATTGTGAACTTCCTGAGAGTATGCACGTTGATATTGTTAAACATGCTGTAGATTTGTATCGTACTGCTCTTAATGGTGGTATTGTAGGTGCTCAAGGTGCTCAGCAACAACAACAACGTGAGAATGTCCGTAATAATGCTAGAGATGAAGGTTATGAACCTAATTCTCGTTAGTTAAACGTAATTTATAATTTAAGTAATAATGAGACAATTATTTATTTGTACTAGTGATGCAGTTCTTACTGCTACTGGTAAACCGCAAGACTTGACCAAGGTAGCTGCTGGTACTATTGGTATGTGGCAGAATGATAATGATGCTAAATGGCTCGCTGCTGCTCCTGCTGCTGATTTTAGTATTGCTTATGGTCGTCCTAATAGTCAAGCAGTTGTAATTCCTATTGATTTTGCTTCTGCACGTGTTACAATTTCTACTCCTCAAGCAGGTACAATGTTTAAGGCAGAGCTTACTATTCCAGACCCTGTTGCAGGTAAAGATTATACACTTCAGCTTATTAAGCTTGGTACTGAAAAGCATGAGCGTTATTCTTGGACTGTTACAGATAATGGTTCTCATAAGACTACTGCTGCTGCTATGGCTAAATCGCTTGGTGACCAATTCACTAATATGATTGAAGCTGGTAATGAGCAACTTGATGGTCTTAAAGTAACCGTAGAAGAAGCTAAGATTACTATTGAAGCTAAGAAGAATTATCAGGGCTGGAATCTTATTGCCGGTGATGATTTGGTTGGTACTGAAGTTACTATTACTGCTGCTGTTGCTCCAACGCTTGATGCAGCTTATGTAAAGAACCTTGCTTCTTTCTGTTCTCAGAACCGTGGCTTCTCTAATGTATATCGTGATGGTGCTTCTATTTATCCTGGCTATCCTATGGAAGTAGAAGATAAGGATTACAAGATGTATTCAATCCAATTCAAGTACCCAAGAAAGTATAGTCGTACCCGTGATGAAGCTCCTATTCAAGAGCTAGCTATTGTTGTTCCTACAGACAATACTACACTTACTGGTCTGCTTGATACTATTCTTGCATTTTAATAGGTATTAGTTTTCAAGGAGAACCTAACCATCTTCTACGGGGCGGTTCTCCTTTTTATTTTTCTTATGGAAGAGTTTAATCAAATCAATGATATAATAGCTGAATCTATAAAAGATACTTCTTATATTACAGTGCTTATTAGTAGTGGAGTTTATCTTGCTTATACTCTTATTATTAAGCTTGTTGATTTGTTTAAAGCTAAAGATCGGAATAGACCTATCGTTGAAATGGCTGCTGCTGTAAAGCAAGTAAGTGAAAACGTAGTTAAACTTAATGGTGTCCTAGACAAAGCTTTTCAAGATGCTGAGACTAAAGAACGAAATAAAGTAAAGAATGCTATTTGTACTGCCTTTGATAGTTTTAAATGGGCTGTTGCTAATACTTGTCATGAAATTATTATTCATAACAATATTGAACAGAATAGAGTATTGATAAAACAAAACTTATTCAAAGTAATCAGTACAGAGTATTATAAACTTTATAATGTTTTCTCTGCTTATGAATTGGATGGAATTTGTGTAGCTACTAAACTAAAAGAAGATTGGATTGATGCTGTAACTAATGAATGTCTTGCTATCATTTATGATGGTCAAGATTCAATAAATAGAATTAGTCAAATAAGTAATAAACTACTTATTCTTACTAACGAATATTCTATATACGTAAATAACAAAGTGTTTAATTCTTAATAAGATGTTCTTATGATAGATAATAATAATAACACTATAGATAACCTTGAGAAGTTAGAAGAAGGAGTTGTAAAAACTCTTGAGTATCTAGCTGCTCAAGGTTTTATAGTTAATAGAGATAAAGTACTCAAACTTACTACTATTAGTATGTATAAGGCTGTACTTAATAACTCTGATAAAATTAAAGGTTTTGATATTGCTAAGTTTAATAATAAAGTTAGATTGTTATGAACGATGAAGAAATGATTGTTCTTTCTATTCCTAAAGAATGGGAAGATACATATATAAAACTACTTACTGTCATTAGTCAATCTGGCGAAGCAATTCTTAATGATTGTTCTTATGGTTGTAAAGGTGATGGTAGTATAATGTTTAACTGTTGGAATATATTCCAAGCTGCTTGTGCTGCTCATGCTTTAGGTAATACTAAACGAGCTAATCTTTATATTGATTACGTAAATAAACAAATAACTAATAAATTTGGAGAAGTAACTTTTAAAACTAAAGAGGATGGAGAATAAGCAGTTAGAATCTGAGGACTTGCTTATGAACAAGAAAGAAGAATTAATTTGGAGAGTAATAGACAATGTTATTAGTTGTTGCGCTATTACTAGGATTGATGGAGCAAAGTCTATTACAAGAGAAGATGTAGTAGGAAAATCCAGAGAAGAAAATGTTGTATTAACTAGATGTCTTGTTGTTGAACAAATGGTTCATGCTGGATTTACAATTAGTACTATAGCCTTTATTCTAAATAGAACTGTTCAAGCTATTAGACATTTGCTTAAAATGAGTAATGATTATTATGAAAGTTCTAGAGCTTTTAGACTTTCTACTTCTGAAGCTACACTCCTTAATAAGGATGTTGAGCCTATTTTCGTTTAAATAGAAAATAAGAAGAATGTCTTGATAAGTATGAAGAAAGAGATAATCGTTATGACGATGACCCTCAGTATAGAAGTCGTAATCCTTATGACGACGAAGAACGTTATCACGAAAGAGAAGAATATGGGCATCGTGAGCGTGGTCGTTATGGACGTTATTAATATGAAATCCGCCCCGTAGAAGAGTGTAGTGGTAAGTCTTCTCTAACCATACCTTCTACGGGGCGTTTATAATAACTAAGCTTATGTATAAAGAAGGTTTTGATGTTTATGATGAACTTCCTGAAGATATGGTTGTTTATCTTCGTTATAATGGTAGACATTTTAATCGTAAATTAGTTGAATTTGCAACTAGTAAAATGACTACTAGAGATAGTAACGGAACAGAAGTAGCTCTTGAACCTATAACAAGAGAACAGTTAGATAACATGATGAAACAATCAAATGTTCATTTAACTAATAATGATAATCCTTATGATGCAGTATTTGTAGCTAATATGTGTAAAGCTGATTACTTAGGTAGTAGTGTTCCTGATGGATTACATTTATGTCTATATGTAAAAGATGTAATAGATGATGTTGATGGTTATGATGGAATAGCTTTTAATCGTTGGTATGCAGACATGTGTCGTAAAGGTATTCAAGTTGATTGGTATAATTGTCGATAACATTAATAATTTGAAGCAGCTAGTATTAATATAAATATTGGCTGCTTTAATTGTGTTAATTAATATATAGTTACTGCTGATATTGCTAATAAAAAAGTATATTTGCAGCAATTAAAGATAATGATAATGGAAACGATAAATCAAATAATACAACAAGTAATAAATAGTTTTGATTTTACTTATTGTATAGTAGTTAATGTTTTAACTTATATACTAGTTACTGTACTTATTTATCTTTGTCGTGGTAATGTAACTAGAACAATTAAGAAACTTACATTGCTTTTTAGTATAGTAATTGTTAGTGTTATATATTATGCTATCGGTGTTGATGTAAAACTTATTGTAAATAGTTCTATACTTGCTCCTGTAAGTTGGACTTGGATTATTAAACCAATCTTATCTAAGTTTGGTTATGATTATAAGAATATTGATAATAAAATAAATTAATATGGATAAGGTAAAAATAAATAAAGCTATTGATGGTTTAGGTCTTTCTGTTGATAATAAGAATACTCTTAAAGAAGCTCTTAATCAAGATTATGGAGCTGATATTACTAAAATAGAAACTAAAGTTGATGCTATCAATAAAGAGCTTGGTACTGCAAAAACTGATATTAGTAATTTAGGAGTTAAAGTTAATGATTTTATTAATGCTAATGAAATTATTGAACTTGGTGTAGGTATCGACGAAGAAACTAAAGCTGCTAATATTGCTAAACTTGGTGACACTCAACGTACATTTTTTACCAATATTAATCATGCTTATGGTACAGCAAGTTGGCTTCCTGCTAATGGAGGTAATGCTTTTATTATAACAAATGAAGGTCATGCAGTTAAATATACTATAAGTAAAGATGGAGAGGTTACTAAGGGAAAAGAATTTACTTTAAAGGATTTTACCAGTGAATTAAATAATAAAGTAGACAAAGTTGAAGGTAAACAATTATCTAGTAATGATTATACTACAGCAGAAAAGAATAAATTAGCTAATCTGCAAAATTACACATTACCTGCTGCTACTAAGACAACTCTTGGTGGAGTTAAAGCTATTACAAACATAGTAAATGTTGATACTGAAACTGCAACTGCTGCAAGTCTTGCTGGCGTTATCAACACTCTATTTAATCAACTTAGAACTGCTGGTATTATTCAACTATAAATACCCTTGCTTCTTGCGATGCTAGATGTGTGTCCGTGACCCTCAAGGCTAGAGATTAGTCTTGAGGGTTTTACGTATAATGCAGACGTTAAAATTTTATTTAATATTTTTATTTCTTTGAAATTTACGTTCTAAGTGACTTTTAGTTAGTTTGTGATTAACTAATAACGGACGTATATCAAGTATGCTCAGAAGCTAAATAAAGTGGGTATATGGCAATGTTCATATCAAAGTTTGATAAGCTAAAATACAAATAAAGGAGGAGGCATATATAACTAAATTATTAATCTGATTGATGTTTAAGTTACTAAAGTATTTTGACATGAAAGTCCTCCTCCTTTTACTAATATAATTAATAATAATATGAGTAAAATTCCTGCTATTAATGAGATAGACGCAAATAGTCCTTCTCAAGAGTCTACAGAAGTTGTGGTTAAAGCTACTACAGTAACTCCTGATATTAATGAAATCCAGGAAACTATTAGTGCTTCTGCAACTATTCAAGAGATTGATGGTACTCGTAAACCTACAATTAGTGAGATTTATAAGATTGTTAACGATGGACTATTTGAATCTACAACTAATTGGTGGGATTACGCATATAAACTTTCTCAAGCTCAACTTAATCAAGATATTATTTCTCGTCTTGATAATGGTGTTATTGGTGGTGGTTATAGTAAAGGTGTTGATATTATAACTACTACTAGTAATAAAGTTCCTAGTAATACTAATGTTTATTCTGCATTAAAGAGTGATTCTCTTTATCCTAAGAAATTAAATGATGAAGTTATTAATGGAATATATGATTTTCTTAATGGATTAACTATTGGTAAACCTACTGCTTATACAGGAGGTAATTGGTCTGTAGACCAAATAGGTAAAACACATCTTACTACAGATTATCTTTATGTTCGTCTTAAAGCTATATTTGAAACTCTTCAAATACTTAATGTTGATACTATTGGTGGTAAGTTAGTTATTTCTCCTGCCGGTAGTATTAGAGTTGCTTATGTAGATAGAATTAAGATAGATGCTCCAGTATTTAAGCATGACGAGACCACTGATGTTTGGAGTATTTCTCAAGTAGAAGATACAGAAGGTAATCTTGTAAATGAAACTCTTAATCAAGAAGTTTATCGTTGTTATTTTCTTGGTGAACAAGATGGTGAAGAAATAGATAATAAATGGAAAGTTGGTGACCAAGCTCAAGCTAAAACTTTCAACGTTAAGAAAGGTACTTATCATAAAGTAGAAAATAGTTATCTTTGGAGACTTGTAGTTAATGTTAGTTCTGATACTGTAGATATTGATGGTAAGAAATATCATTATGTTGATTTAAGTCAAATTGATTTTGACTCTGGTTCTGATGCTCCTGCTCCAGGAGATGTTCTTAATCAATTAGGACATAGATTAAATGATACTCAACGTCAAACAGCTTTAGTTCTTAATGCTGTTGATAATTATGCTCCTAGTATTACTCTTTATGCTGGAGTAAATTATTATACTTTACTTAATAAAGAGTATGTAGAATTTGGTGTTTATAATGGTAAAGCTTTCTTCAATGTATATGGTGATATGTATATTGGAGATAAAGGTGAGAATCCTAAAACTTATATTAAATATAAGAACGGTAAGATTAATATTAAAGCTAATCTTGAAATAGGTTCTAGTATTGGAGATAAAGACCTTGACCAATATATTAAAGAAAATGGTGGAGTTGATGAAGAAACTGTAAATAATCTTATTAATAATTCTCAAGTAATTAAAGACCTTCAAAAGCAAACTGATGGTGCTATTGAAACTTGGTTTTATGAAGGTGTACCTACTCTTGATAATCTTCCTGCTGTAGATTGGAATACTAGTGAATTAAAGAAAATACATATAGGCGATTTGTATTATGACCAAATTACTGGTTATGCTTATCGTTTTACAAAATACAACGATGATGTTAATCCTTATCGTTGGAATCGTATTAAGGATAACGATATTGTTTCTGCACTTGATGCTGCTAATAGAGCTCAAATTACAGCTGATGGTAAAATGAAAGTCTTCTATGGTGAGACTAAACCTACTAATTATCAAGTTGGTGATATGTGGGTTAATGCTACTCTTGAAGGAAAGTTCAATAATGATATAGCTAGAGCTGTTGCAGATAATAAAACTTCTTTCAATGCTAATGATTGGGTTTTAGCTTCTCGTTATTCTGAAGCTATTGCTACTATTCAAAAGTGGACTAATGAATACGAAACTAAGTTTAGTAATCTTGTTGATGAAGTTAAACAACAAAAAGACCAAAGTATTGTTGTTTGGTATTATGACTATGAACCTACTGTAGATAATGTTCCTGCTAATACTTGGAATACTGATGAACTTCGTTCAGAACATATTGGTGATATATTTTATGATATTAAAAACAATCATTCTTATCGTTGGACTGGTACTACTTGGATACAAATAAAAGATGCTGATTTTAATGAAGCTATGAAAGCTGCTAAAGCCGCAGATGATAAAGCTGGAGCTGCTGGAGACTTAGCTGATAGCAAACGTCGTATATTTTATTCTGATACTACTCCAACTGAACCTTTTGATAAAGGAGATTTATGGATTAAACGAGTTGGTGATAAAACTGAAACTTGGGTTTATAATGGAACTGATTGGGTTAAATCTGACGATAAAGCTTTAAATGATTTTAAGAATGCTATAAATGAAGAACTTGCTGGTATTAAAGGTCAGCTTGATGGTAAAGCTGAAACTTGGTATCAAGTAGATGACCCTAGTACTGATTGGACAGATAAAGCTTCTCATGAAGGTGACATTTGGTATAATACTAGTAATGGTACTACTAATTATTGGAATGGTAGTGCTTGGGAACAAATGGATATTCCTAAAGATGTATTCGATACTATAGATGGTAAATCTTCTATATTTGTAGATTCTTATGCTGATGCTAAAGCTGGAACTGGCGTTATAAGTAAAGGTTATAAAGAACGTGACCTTTGGATTCTTCCTGAAGATGCTACTGTTAATGGTGTTAAGTATTATAAAGGAGATATGCTTACTGCTGTTTCTAAGAATACAAACTTTGATGAAACTAATTGGAAAAAGAAAGTTCGTTACGTTGGTCCAACTGAATTAAACAAAGCTATTGATACAGTAAACGATAAGATTACTACTATTACAAATACAACAATTCCTGGTATTAATAATAAGTTTAATGAGTTTGTTAAAGATGGAGTGCTTGATACTTCTGAAAAAGCTAGACTTACTGACTTATTAAATCAAGCTAATAATGAAGTTGCTGCTGTTATAGACCAAGTTAATAATATTATTAAATCTAAATATCTTACTAACGATAATGCTAATAAAGGTAAGTTGGAAGAAGCCAATACTGTTATGAATACAGCTTGGACTGAATATAAGAATCTTATTAATACCCTTGTAGACGCTGATACTGAAATAACTAAAGTTAATATAGGAGAAGCAAATACTAAGTATAAGAATCTTCAAGAGAAGATTAAAGCAGTTAAACAATATCTTGCTATTTGTCAAGCTGATATACTTAGTGGTATGGGTACTGATATTACTTCATACAAATATCTTAAAGATGCTCTTAATCAAACAACAGAAATTAATGGAGGTTTAGTTCTTACTAGCGCAATTCAACTTAAAGATGTTGATAAAAAAGTTACAGCTGGTATGAATGGTATTGTAAAAGGAGATAAAACTTCTATAGCTGCTTGGTATGGTGGTCCTATGGTAGACCGTGATACTTTTACTAGTGAAGAACTTGAAACTAAAGTTCCTGGTACTGATTATGCTATGAGTCTTCTTCGACATGATGGTACTGGTTATTTAGCTGGAGGAAATATTCATTGGAATGCTAATGGTGTACTTAGTGGAAACTTTAATAGTTTTATTCTTCAAGGTACTAGTATGGTAACAATGTTCTACTATATTAGATTATTCTATTTACATTATGCTAATCAAAATGCTACAGATTTTAATAATATAGATTATGTTACTCCTATGAAAACCTTTAGTAGACTTAGTGTTCTACCTTTAGGTGGTACTGAAGGAGGTAATAATCTTCCTACTGGTTTGTTTATTGGAGATAGTAAAACTGGTGGTTCTTTTCAAATTGGTAATATAATTCTTAGAACAAAAAGTGGAGACCCTAATATACTTGAAATAGTTAGTGCTGATAGTAAGAAAACAGCTCATCTTGGAGTACAGGGTGGGGTTAGTGCTTATGGAACATACACACCTTCTACGGGGGGTGGAGGTGGGCTAAACGGAACTATAGTTCCTTATAGTACTGCTATTGCTTCTGACCCTCAAAACGAAGGAAGTAAAATAGCTAGTGCTAGTTCTATTTATAAACTTCATAGTAGAATATCTAGTATTGAAAATAATGGTGCTACTAGTATAACTGTAACTGGAACAGGTAATGCTATTACTAGTGTTAGTAAAAATGGAACTAGTATTACATTTACTAAAGGTGCTACTTTCTTGACTAGTCATCAAAGTTTAGCTAATTGTGTTCAAACTGTTACTACTACAGGAAGTGGTAATGCTGTTACAGCTATTAGTAAATCAGGTAGTACAATAAGTGTAACTAAAGGTGCTACATTTTTAACTTCTCACCAAAGTCTTGCTAACTATTATACCAAAAGTAGTGTAGATTCACTTCTTAGTGGTAAGTCGGCAACTAGTCATACACATAGTGTCAAGATTAACGGTGTTACTAAAACTATTACAGCTACTGGTGGAACTGCTGTAGATTTAGGAACTTATCTTACTTCTCATCAAAGTTTAGCAAATTATGTTACTATTGATGATAGTAGACTTAGTGATAATCGTTATCCTAAATTCGCTAATAACACTTGGTATTTAGTAGGAGATGATGCTTATATTGGTGACCATAATAAAGCTGGTACATTTTGTATTAAATCTGCTAACTCAGATGATGTTAGCGGTATAGCCTTATATAATAGTAACGAAACTGCTGCTGTTAGGTTATGGTTTGATAATACAAATGTAAACCTTGATAAACAACTTGTTATGAATAACAAGCGTATTTGGATTCAAGGTGTCGGTACTGCTGGAGGTGATAATAATAGACTTACTCTTGTAGCAGGTATGCCTAGCGGATTAGCATTTAATACTTCATGTCGTGGAACGATTCTTTATTCTAACGGTATAGCATTTGCTGACCCGTATAATAGTAATGAAAATAGTGATAGTGGATGGATTAGACATTTAGAAACTTCTACTAATAATGGAACTTTAGAAATAGCAGTAGGCGATGATGCTTCAAATGAGCAAATTCATTTTAGATGGTATAATACAAATTCTAGTGCAGAAACTATAGTACACGATATAACTGTTCCTAGAGCTACAGGTATTCTAGCTTTAACTAGTCAAATACCTACTACTCTTCCTGCTAATGGAGGTAACGCTGATACAGTTGATGGACTTCATGGTACTGATGGTAGAACTTTTAATGGTAATATAAATTGGTCAGATAATTGGAAAGATACTTGGAGTGATGGTACTAATACTCATCCTTGGTATGGATTTGACCATAGGTATCCAAATACTAGCGCATATAGTACTACTATTACTGATTACTTTGGTATGACTATTAAAACTGCTAATACTTTAAGATTAGATTTTGAAAATTTACTTCTTAACGGTACGAGTGTATATGATATTAACGTAGCTTCTGCAACTAAACTTCAAACTGCTAGAACTATTTGGGGTCAAAGTTTTGATGGAACTGGTAACGTGAGCGGTGCTTTGAGCGGTGCGACCACTATTAGCGCAAGCAACACCATCAGTACCACCTTGCAGAATGGTGCGCTTAAGATTGGCAACAAGTTAACTCCTATTAGTGCCATTGATGCGCAAGTTATTTTCAACACAGGTGCTGCTATTCGCTTTGGTGAAACTGATTGGGATTGGAATAAATGGGCTGGACTTAAATATACTCATAGTAATAAAACCATTTATCTTGGTATAGCTGAAAATTCTGCATTTTATGCTAATAATCCACAAAGTAATGGTACACTTAAATTTCCAGGTATTACAACCATAACTCCTGATAGTGATGCTAGAATTGGAGGTAGTGGTGGTAGTTTATTTTTAGGTAATGCTAATAATAAAGGTTGGGTATATACTCAAAATATATGTAGTCAAACTAATTCTAGTCTTTGGTCTATAAGACAAGACGGTAATGCTTATTTTAAAAATATTTATTCAGATAGTGCTACTATTAATGGTACTGCTACTATCAATGGTGATTTATCAGTTAAAGGTTTAATATCTAATAAAGGTATACTACCTACAAATTATGAAGTTAATAATAAAGGACCTGCTTGTTACGTTTCAGCTGATGCTTTATGTTCTGGAATTACTGCTATTACTGATAGTATACAAGTTAATCAAGTAACTGTACAATATTCTAATGATAATGGTAATAGTTGGACTAATTATCCTATGAGTAATGATGCTAAATTTAATCTATACGCTAATAATGCAGGTTTAAATCAAGTTTACTTAGGTTATAATGTTATCACTGGTAATAATGATACTGAGAAATTAGCTCAAGTAAAAAAGAACGAATTGATAGTTTCATTTTATATTTCTAATAATTGTTATTTTCAACCTTATTTTGCTAGTGTTGATATATCGAATGGTATTTATACTATTTGTACTGTAGAAATACTAAACAATAGTGGTACTGTAATTGAAACTTATACTAAACGTATGACCGGATGGAATCAGCTTAATTATATAAATCTATCTAATGGCAATACGGCTTATGGTGTAGGAAATAATGATAGAAGATATATTCGTTTTAGATTTAAACATGACCAAAATACTACTACTGCTTTACGTAATACTATAATAAATAAAATACGAATATTTTCTTTTACTAAGTATTCATTTCCTACTGATAGATTTATGGGTCATACAGGTCATATATATAATTTCGATTATAATATGAATACTTACTTCCCTAATAGTATTCTTGCTAAAGGTGGAGTTACAGCTTATCAATCTTCTGATATTCGTCTTAAAACTAACATTACCAAACTTAATTGTTTGAATGTTATTAAAAGTATTGGCGGTACTTATGAATTTGATTATCTTCGTGACCATAAACATAGTATTGGTTTTATTGCTCAAAATGTAAATAATCCATTACTTAAAGATATAGTTGCTAAGGATAAAGATGGTTATCTAAAGATTAACTATTGGAGTCCTAAACTTATTAGTCTTGCTTTTGGTGCTTTAACTGAAATAGATGATGAAGTTGATAGACTTAAAGCTAGAGTTAGAGAATTAGAAACTGAAGTTGAATATTTAAAAAAATAAAGATTATGCCTTACAATAGTGATACTAGAATTATTAGTGCTCCTGTTAGTGTTGATGATGTTAAACAAGCTCTTGGAGAGAGTAGCGATGACCTTGCTACTCTCTGTAATAGTGATGGTATTGTTCCTTGGTCTAGATGTAAACCGATTGCTTATTCACAACCATTTACTGATATTCCTCCAGTACGAGAAGATAGAACAATTAATGTTACATCCTATTATGGAGCTCCTTGTATTGTAAGATGTGGAATGTTAGTTCCAGAAATTAAATATGACGTTAATAATTTTAATGCTATTTTTGATATTGCTGGACGGTTTGATTCTGATAATACTTGGGGTAATATATTTTGTACTAGTACATATAATTGTTATAAGCTTCATGGTGGTACTTCTGAACCATATCGTCTTGGTGATTTTAGAAATTATTGTAATAATGCTTCAAAATCATTTGCAATAAACACTCCAAAAAATACAACAATACATAAAATATATAATATAGAAAGAACTATGAGTGTTGTTTTATATGAAGATATGTCTGCTGATGGTCATGCTGGTAGTGTATTGTTAGAAGACATGATTCAAAACTTATATAAGTATTGGAGTTTATATTTGTGTGTTAGATATGGTACAGATAAAAATTGTAGTTTGATAAAAGTTTCTGATATAAATAAAAATGAAAGTTATGTTTATGCAAAAGGAGATGTTGTTTTTACAAATGATGATGTATATATAGTTCCATGTCTTATACCTGATAAATATGAAGCAGGACTTAGTATAGTAATACTAGATGCTCCTGGTAGAATACTTTGGGAATATAAACCACGTGTTATTAATATTTATAAAGTAAAAAGTGGAAATCAAGATTGGGAAGATATGGATACCGCTATAGACATCGAACATAATGAAATAATGCTTCTTGTTGAAATATCAAAAACTAGTAGTAGTAGTAAAACATTTGCTAATGGACAGTTTAAATGTACTGCTCATTACATTAATGATACTAAAACAGTTATATCTTATGGTGATATAACTAATAGTATTGGTCAAAAGATTAATGTTTTTACTGTACCAGTCGGAAATGAAAATGAAAAAGTTCAATGTTATCTTAAATTTACAGGCGTACATGAAAATCCTAAAATAGGAACTAATATTTATTTTGATTTTGAGTGGTATGATGATGATACTTATAAATGGAATAAAGTAAATGGTTATTGCTATGGTATAGTAAGAAACTAAATTATAAATGTAAATTAGTAAATTATTACAATTATGGAAATTAAAGTAACTAAAATTGTAAGTATGACTTCTAATGTAGAAGCTACTGTAAATGAACTTAGTATTAACGCTAATGTTCGAGTTCGTAACAATGACACTATCGAAGGTGTAGATAGTGGTAATGTAATTGATAGTACTGGTGACCAACTAGCTACTTTTAGTTATTATGGAAGTAATAATCTTAATGTTAATTATAATAACATTGAGAATGGTAATGTTGCTGCTGTTAGTACTGCTGTTAATGATTTCATTAAAGAACTAGAGAAAAATCCTTCTCTTGTAAGTACTGCAAATACTAGTGAAATTTAAGTGATTACTTTGCAAATATATTAAAATATATTATTATATATATAACGTAGTTATATAATAATATATTATTAATATATTTGCACTACAAATTAAACATCAAAATAATAAAGTTATTATGATTAAAGTAAAACAAAGTAATGCTGTTAGTGCATATAATGTACTCAAGCAAATTAAGACTAAAGAACTTCCTGCTGAAGTAGCTATTGCTATTTGGAAGAATGTAAAAGTATTAAAACCTATTGCAACTTCTTATGAAGAAGCTATTAAAGATTCTAAAGAGTCTCTTAAAGGTGATAATGATGAAGAGATGTCTAAGCTTCTTAATGAACTTCAAAAGAAAGAAACTGATGAAGCTGCTGGTAAATATACTTTTACTCGCACTGATAATGAAAATCGTGCTAAAGTAACTGAGTATTATTCTAATGCTCAAAATAAACTTAATGCTTTTATTAAAGACCTTGATAATAAAGAAGTAGAAGTAGAACATACTACTATTAAAGAGGATGATTTAATTAAAGCTCTTATTGGTACTGATTTTAATATTGGTGTTATTGAGCTTATTGATTTTTTATTTGAAGATGCTACTAAAGCAGATGATAAAGAAGATAAGTAAAACATTAAACCCGCCCCGTAGAAGATGTAATTGGTAGAACTTCTACTAATCATGCCTTTTACGGGGCGGCTTTCATATTAATAATTTAACTACTACTGATATGGCTTCTATTGCTCAGCTTACTAGTGAAATTTTACATGGTGTAGGTCAACCTAATAATCATACTCTACGTGAAAGAGTTCGTAATGCTATAATTCATACTCGTAATGAACTTATACGTAGAAGTTATGAAAATCATGCTTACGTTGATAAAATTCATACTCAACGTTTTAAAGTTTCACTTATTACAGTTAATGATGGTGATGTAGAACTACCTGAAGATTATGAAGGAGTTCCACTTGATAAAATTAAAAGAACTCTAGATAAAGTTCCAAGACCTATTAGACTTACTAATAATCTTCCTTTTGATAGAGTTAGTTCTGTAGGATATAAAACTAATAGAGAGTTTCCTTATATTAAAGAAACTACTGCTAGATTTAAAGGAAGTGTTCCTGGACTTTGTGGTGCTATTAGTTATGACTATATTAATGAATATCTTTATTTATTTCCAGCTAGTAAAGATAAAATTGTTCCAGTAGATGCTATTATTATAGAATCAGCTTTTGAACATCCTAATCAAATTCTAGATATTAATGGAGACCTTACTGTTGAGAATCATCTTTATGATGACAACGAATGGTTACTTAGTGAAGATATGATTGGTCAAATAAAAGAAATAATATATAAAAGGGAACTATTAAATCAACATCAAGAAACAGATGAAGTTCCTAATACTATAAAATATAATTAGTGTATGACTGCTGTAAGACTTAATCCAATAAATATGAGTAAGTATCATCAAGATATGAAAGATGCTTTTACTCTAGAACTTGAAAGAGCTAGACTTTCTTATGATGAACTAGCTGGTAATATAGTTGAAAAACGTTCTAAGATTGTTCCTTATGTAGATTCTTTTGCTCTTCCTGTAATTGATTATCCAGAGTTTCAACAAAATAAGTATATAAATGGTCGTCTTGAAAATGCTGCAAAAGGTATGTATGAAGATAAACGTAATGACCTTGAACATAAACATCTATGTTTTAGACTTGTTGCTTATGCTGTTGATTTACGAAAGATGAGTGAGTTAGAACAAAAGATTAAACTTTATGAGAAATGTATTGCTCTAAATTATGCTGATTATAGAAATATAGTTGGTATATTTTATAATAAAGTACATGATGTTCTTATTCTTAAAGCTCATGGGTATCGTCTTGAAGGTAAACTAGGTTATGTTTGCATTAATAGAGTTCTTAATACTGGTTGTAAGATTTGTGACTTTGTTGCAACTAATAAATACAAGAAAGAACTTGAAGCTAAAGGTGTTAGAATTTGGAATAAAGAAGAAGCTGAATTTGCTAAAGCTAATGGCTTAGAATATGATGCAGTTGACCCTAGGATTTATAAGTCTGATGAAAGTTGGTATGAACTTGCTCTTTGTAATTGTAATCTTCATAGAGCTTATGGTTATAAACTAAGCATGATTGATTATCGTTCTGTAAAAGTCAGACAATATACTAATGAAGGTTTAATTAAACTTACTGGTGGTGACAAAGAAAAGATATGTCATTTACCTGTATCTCTAAAGATTAAACTATCTCTGTGTTTACAAGTAGATAAATTAATGTATACTAAATTTGTTAGAAATGAAGCTCAAACAAAATGTGGATTTGAAACGCATCATTGGTAAAGTTGATAATGACTTTAATCTTAGTGAAAGTGATTGGATTCCTCGTGCTGCTGCTTGGATAATTGATGCACTTAGTCAAATGAAATGTCTTCCTATGGCTAAGAAAAATAGAAGACTTCAAGTGATTAATCGTATTGCTTTATTTCCTTGTCAATTAAATGCTACTGATATTAAAGTATTTGATGATTATGGTTGTGAAATAAAGCAACTTGAAACCAATAATAGTTGTTGTAATTCAGGATTTGGTTCTAAAAGTAATGAAGAACCTAGTCCTGAAATTGCTGTTATAGATGATACCAATAAAACTGGTCGTAATTTTATGAGGGTTGCAACTATTAGAACAGCTGATAATAGTAGAAACTTTGTAATAACTAGTAATGGACATATAGAATTAAACTTTGATACTGATTGGATAAATGTTCAAAGTTTTGAGCCTATGACATATTACGATGATTATTATGATTGTGAAGTTCCAATGGTTTATGATAATGGTATTCTATTAGAAGCTATAAGTTTTTATATTCTATATAAATATCTCAGTCGTGGTAGTCATCATCCAGTATATGATTTAAAGAGTAGTAGTCCTGTTACTAATCCTTATATTCAATGGAAAGAATTAAAGAGTAAAGCTATTGCTTCTGTTCGTAATGATTTATATAATGCTGATGGTTGGAGAAACTTCTTCTACAACTCAACATTTGACCCAAGAAGATAATAATTATGAATATAGTAAAAGAACTTAATTTGAATAAAACTCCAAACGTTATTCCTAATGGAAGTTTGGTGTTTGCTAAGAACATTAAAGTTAGTCCTGATAATTCGTATATTACGAATGAAGAAGGATTAACTTATGCTTTTAGTACTCCAGTTGAAGGTAAAATAGTAGGTATAATTCCTTGTATAAAAGAGATTGTAATACTTAGTTACCTTGAAGCTGATACTGGTGAACATAGTTCTCATATTTACCGTTGTGTAGAAAATGAAGTTACTGGTCTTCTAGACTTAAATGAAGTAGGTAATGCTTGGACTTATAGCGGTGGTAAAATTGTAGGTACTTATACTTATAATGTAAATGGTGAACTTATTATAGCTATTGGTGAATATGATATTGTTAAAGTTGAAGAAGTTGCTGGTAGAGATGACGATGTTATTAATCCTGGTGACGAAGACGATAATGACAATAAAGTAAACGCTCAAAAAATAACTAAAGAATATATTCCTTTAAAGACTATAAATCTAGATAGAGCTAATGCTAGTGATAATCCTGAAGTATATTCAGTTTGTGCTAACATTCCAATAGCTAATATAAGTCTTGAAGAAAGAGTTCCTGGTAATAGTATGCCTAATGGTATATATCAATTATTTATTCGTTATGAAATAGATAAAGATTATTATACTAATTGGATACCTTTAGGTGGTTCTTATCATGCTCTTAATATAGAGAATAAAACTGTAATTAATCACGTATATAATGTTACTGGTGATTCTAATTTAGCTTTAACTCGTTGTGTAGCTGCATACAATAATAATAATAAAGATTGTAACTATAATTTTAAGTTTCGTATAAGGTTTGATGATACTTATAATTATAAAGCTTATCAAATAGGTTATATACTTAAACATGAAGAAACTGCTCTAGCTCGTATTTGGCGTAAGTTTAATACTGATGTTCGTGACTTCATTTTTGATGCTGGTAATTTTGAAGAAACAACAATAGATGAATTAACTGCTAATAGTTTTAATTTATTCAATGTTGCTTCTCTTTGTAATTATGAGAATCGTCTTTATATTGCAAACTATGATGAGAGTGATTATAATGTAGACCTTACAAAATATGCTGAAGGTATTAGAGCAAACATGATTTATGAACCTTGTTCTAATTTAGTTTCACTTAATATTAATACTGTAAATTATGAGACTTATACATTTGGTTGGTCAACTGGTGGTATAAGTGCTGCCATTGTTGAGATTAAAAAACCTTCTAAAGATGTTATTGTAAATGTTAATGGTCAACGTACAACTTATCATACTGTAATTAATGCTAGAGACTATAATGAACTTAAAAGATATGTATGTTGGGTAACAACTGAAAGTGAGAATATTGCTGATTTTGATAACTGTGCTTTTGGTGGTTATGGTGGTGAACATATATTTCCATGTACCAATGTAGCTTTTGGTATTTATGGTGGAGACAATCCAACGTTTGATATTATTACTGTTCCAGTTAAAGGTTATTCTAATAGACTATATGCTAATTTAGGTCTAGGTGGTGGAACAAGTCATAAACATACTGGTCTTAAACTTACAGGAGGTGTTGCAGGTGCTTTTTTTCATGGTTATACTGCTGTATGTTCATATCGTCCTAATAGATTTAGAATGAGTAAAAGTACAAATACTAGAACTTATTCAAATACTATTATGGTAGATAATGCTATTAGAACTTTAATGCCTAATAGTGTATATAACTTCTTCATTCATTATGTTCGTAAAGACGGTAGTTATACTAACGGTTATCAATTAAAGAATGATGTTCGTCCTGATGCTATTATTAATTCTGTAGTAATGACAGGTAGCAATAGTGTAGATGTTCAATTAAGTAAATTAACTTCATTAAGAGAAAGAACTAGTAGTAGTTCTTCTGGTAATGATAGAGATTTTACTAGTTTGCTTTCTATTGATGCTCTTAAAGATAAATATGCTTACGAAGTTGTTAGTACTGCTGTTTCACCTAGCGATTCAAATACTCTAAGAGGTACTAGTTTTGGTTATTATAAAAATTACAATGGAGACCTTTTATTTAAAACTGGTTCTACTCATAATTTTAATAATACTAACGATAATGTACTTTATAGAATTAAAGTTGGTTTTACTAATATAAAAATACCTGATGGTTATGTAGGTTTCTTCTTTAGTTATGAAAAGCCAGAAACTACAAATAGTTATCAAGCTTATTGTATTAAGAAAACAAACAATGGTGCATTGTTTAAAGCTAGTGAAGTAGAAACAGGTAAGATTAACTATAATGGTTCTATCTATATTCCTGAATACAAAATAACAGATGAAGGCTTTAAACTTCCTACTACAAATCCTGCTTATATAAATAATGCTGGTATTGTAGCTAGTAATGCAGTAGATGATGATGATTTAACTAATACTGTAAATACTGCTGGTTCTGATGGTGGTATAGTTCTTTCTCTTAAAAATGGTGACGGTAAAGTTACTCCTGAAATAGGAGAAGTAGGAAATGTTATGATATTCAATCGTAACATATATTGTAAGAAAGATAAACAACTTATTAGTTTTGGTCCTATATGTTTTAAACGTTCAGACATTGAAACTTATAGTTATGCTGATGTTAAAGACAATACTAAGTTCCCTAATAATTATGTTAATGATTACGATTTTAATTATCCTGCTTTTTATGTTAACGATAAAACTTTAGTATATGACCGTAAGGTATATATATCTGATACTGGTAAAGTATATGATATATCTGAAAAAAATGCTATTGCTAAAGATTGGACGTCATTTACTAAAGCTTATGCTAGAATTGTCAATTATAGTAAGTTTAGCAGAGTTAATACAAATGCTATTTCAATAAAGAAAGAACCTGAGTATTTAGTAGGTGTTTTAGGTAGTGAAGAAGGTGGTACTGCTACTCATCAACGCAGTGCTAATATTATTGTTAAGCCGTTGAATGCTACAGACCTTATAGAATTAAAAGATACGTATATAGAAAGTAATTATAAACTTTATACTAATTATAAAGATAATCTTAATTATGATTCTTATAAACGTGCTACTATTCGTCGTAGTGATGTAATTGGTGATGAAAGTCTTGCTAACTCATGGAGACACTTTAGAGCAAACAACTATAAAGTGCTTTCCAAGAACAAAGGCAACATTACAAATATCATTGGCGTAGGCACTGCATTTTTCGTCCACACGGAGCATTCTTTATTTTACCTTAATAGAGATAACCTCCTCAAGACATCGGGCAACACAGCGCAATTAGAAATGCCAGATTTGTTTGAAGTAGAACCTATTGAACTATTTACTAGTAATCATGGTTATGGTGGACTTCAACATCCTCAAGCCTGGACTGTTAATAGTAATGGTTATTGGTTTGTAGATGCAGATAATAAACGAATATATAATTTCGATAATAATCATCTTACTGATTTAACTAGTGATATTCTTAATTGGATGAACAATGTTCAAATAGCCGATGCTCACATGGTTACAGATTTTGCTAATGCTCGTGTAATTATGTGTCTTGCTTACTATAGTAAAGATGTCGGAGATAGAGAACATAATCAACCTGCTTATATTACTTTATCATTTAATATGATTAGTAAGAAGTTTATTAGTCTTCATGACTATAAATTTAGCTTAGGTGTAAATACTAAAAATCATTGTTATTTTTATTATGCTGTAACAACTAGTTCTTTCCTTTATTGTTTCCATAAAAATACTCCTTTAGGATTCTATGGTAAAACTGGAGATTACGCTGGACTTGATGACCATGCTTATGGTTTTCCAGCTATGAGTACAAATCTTACTATACAACATGAAGATGGTACTGAAGAAACTAGAACTGTTAATCCTGCTATATTTGATGTTATTGTAAATGAAAATTACAATATTCCTAAATGTATTAATTCTATTAGTTATATACTTAATAAAGAGTATGCTTACTTTAGTAATCAAGTTACTAGAATGGCTGAACCACTTATGGACAATGGAACTTATGGTGATATAGAACATTATAGTGGTGATAAACTTCGTATTTATACTGATAGCAATGATACAGGTGACTTAGATATTTCAGGACATAAAATGATTAATGATGATACTGTAACTAGAGATAGAACTCCAGATTACAAAGTTCCTTATTATGATAAAGGTATTTGGAACTTTAATTATATAAGGAATTATATTAGTAATAAACTTACTAAAGAAGAGATATGTAAACGTTATAACTTGGATATTAATAATCTTACTCCTACACAAGAAACTAAGATTCAAACTATGCTTAATAATCCAAGTGATGAACGTAATCTAGTTTATGGTCGTTATTTCGTTATTAGATTTATCTTTAGAAATATAGATAATGTTCCTTTTAGATTTGAGGATTTAAATATTAATTATTCAAAGTATTAAATTATGACTGGAAAAATTAAAAGAAGAAGTCTTCGTTGTGGTGGTAGACCTAAAGCTGACTTCGGTAGTCTTTTTACTTCTGTTATAGCTCCTGCTCTTAATGCGGCAGGTTCTATAGCAGATGAATCTATAGACAATAATAAGACTGTTACTAATGGTATTGTTAATAATAATACTACTATTCCTAGTGACCCAACTAAAACTCCTACTATGAGATTAGGTGGTAGAAAGAAATGTTGGATTGGTGCAGCTATTGGTGCTGCTACTAGTATAGCAGGTTCTTTATTTGGTAATAGTGCTCAGAAGAGAGAAATGCGTAGACAACAAAGTATTAGAGATTGGCAAGATGCTACTCAAGAAGCTGCTAATATGACTTCTGTTCTTAATAATAGTCGAGATTATCAAGAAGATTATCTTAGACAATTTAGAACTGCTGCTAGACTTGGTAAGACATTAGGAGCTAAAGGTATTTATATTACTGATGGTGGAGATGCTACTAAGATAGGAAACAACACATATCTTCTACGGGGCGGTTCTCATGAAGATGTGAATGAGACTGGTCAAACAGGTATTGGTATCAATGTTGGTGGTAATGAAGTTGAAGCTGAAGGTGGAGAAGTTGCTCAGAAGAAGAATGGTGCTCTAAGAATCTTTAGTGCTCAACCTATTCTTGGTAATGGTATGAGTCCTGCTCAAGCTATTCTTAGAGGTTATAATAAAGATTCTGTATTTAGTCAACAACAAGCTTTTAAGAAAAGAAATGGTCTTAAAGATGATGGTAGTGCTAAATATGGATTTGGTGGAGATATAAAAAGTATTTGGAATTTTATTAGAAGTAATAGAAGTCCTATTGATAATATTGCTGCATTAGTTACTGCATATCAAAAATTAAATCCTAATAGTAACTATAATAAACAAAAAGGTAAGTTCAAAGGTGGTACTTTTAGAGGTGCTGGTGCAGGTGGTACTTGGACTAATGATTATAAATCTAATAAGGGTTTCGATAACTTTAATGATGCTTACGATGATGCTGTAGAACATAATGCTAAAACTTTTATTTTCGGTAATAAGAGATATAATACTCTTAAAGAAAATAATCCTATTAGAGAAATTAATAACAGAGCTGTAGGTTCTTGGAGAGATACTGTAGTTACTAAAGATAGAACTGGTTATGGTAAAGATTTTGGACCTATAAAGGGTGGTGCTTCTTTAATTCCAATAATTACAGAAACTTATACTCCTAAAAGAATTAAACATAAATTAGGTGGTGGTTTAACTTCTAAAGATAGAGGTTCTTCTAAACGTCCTTATCCTTCGGTATCATCTAAAGATTTTGCAGGTGGTGGTAGAAGTTATCCTATTCCAACTAAAGCTGATGCTGTTGATGCTTTAAGACTTGCTGGTCTTCATGGTAGAAGTGATGTCAAAAGTAAAGTTTATAGCAAATATCCTAGTCTTCGTCCTAAAGCTTCTTTTGGTGATTGGGTTAGAACTAATCGTGATGATAATGCTTTAGCTGATTTTTTATATGAATCAGGTTTATTTGATAGAGAGGCTTGGAAAACTATGCTTAGAGATATTTATGAGTTTACAGGTATGGGGGCTAACCCTTATAATACTGATGATAATATCGATGCTGTTATGGTTCCTGCTTTTGGTGTTCCTAACCAAGCTCAAATAATTAGAAATGTTCAACAAGCTAATAAACTTATGCAAGCTGCTAAAGCTTCACAAGCAGCACAAAGAACTGCTTATGCAGCAAAAGAAGCTAAGGATTTTTATAGAGGTTTAGGAATTAATATTCCAGTAGGTAGAAATCAAATTTATAATCCTACTTTTAGAAGTTCTGAAATTGCTTCAAAGATTAAAGATTCTAATGATGCTTTACGAATTTATTTAAATAATACTCATCTTCCTAAAGGTATTAGATTAACTCCTGTTAATCAAGGTAGTATATCTAGAAGTGCTGCAAGAGTTATAAATCCTAGAGAAGCGGAGATTGTAAGAATGGGTATTACTATAGGTCAAAGTGCTAAAAATATGACTAATGGTGCTAATCCTTTCTTGTATACATCTAGAAATTCTAATGAAATATTAGAAGGTTTAAATAAAGTCATTACTAGTGCTAAACAAGGAGTTAAAAGTGCAGGTCGAAAGATTGGAAATAAACTTACTTCTAGTTCTACTTATAGAAATCCTACTTATGCTGAACGTGTTAGAGATGCTAATGGTAAATTAGTATGGAAACAGAATTATAAATATAAACCATGGGTTAAAGCTACTGCTGGTGCTGCTGGAACTGCTGGTGTAATTGGATTAGGAATAGGTTTATCTAATACAAATAATAAGAATGGAAATCTTAAAGCTCAACTTGATGCTCATGGTAAACCTATTTCTCAATATAAAGGTAATGTTACTAAAGGTAATTATCAATTACATGATGGAGAAACTAAAACTATCAATGGTATTAAGTATACTCGTAGAGGTAATACTATTATCAATCATAAGACTAATGTAGCTTATGTTTATGATAAGCGTGGTAATTATACTGGTCAAGCAGATTATTCTAAAGTAGGAAACTTTAATCAAGCGTTTGATTTAGCTAGAGCTGCTGGTAGAAAAGATTTTATTTATCGTGCTGGCAAGTATCAAAAGTATACTACTAATAAAGAAACTGATGCTAAGAAAGAACGTTTAAATAGAATAATTGGAGCTAGAAGAATGGCTAAAGCATTAGGTGGTTATAGCCGCCCCGTAAAAGGTATGAGACCTAAAGCTGCTATTGGTATTTATACTCCTTTTAATAAACGATATACTTCTATATATGATGCTCCAGATTATGATGATATTAATGGAGGTAATGTTTTAGGTAATAAAGAAGTAACAGTTACAGCTAAGAGAATTAAGCCTACTTTTATGAAACCAAATAATGATGCTATGAATCTTATCAAAGTTCCTAAAGAAGAAGTTCCTTATATTCCACAACATCATAATCGTAGTCGTACTATATTTAGTAGTGGAGATTATTTAGGATTAGGTATTGATACTCTTGCTGCATTAAGTACAGGTCTTGTAAATTATAATACTGCTGGTAAGTATACTCTTCCTGATAGAGCACCTATCATTCAAGCTAGTAAATTACCTACAACTTATAATGTTAATCCTGAAATAGAAGAGGTTAAACGTTATAGAGATAGACTTACTGGACAAACTTTCAATAATACTTCAAGTTCTGTAGCTGCTCTTAATAGAGCTGGAACTATAAATCTTGATGCTCTTTCTAATCTTAGTAAACTTTGGGCTACTAAAGAGAATGAAGAGAATAAGATGCTTACTCAAGATGCTCTTAATCAACAGACTGTTGCAACACAAAATGTACAGAATGAACTTGCTCGTCAAAGTGAGATTGCTAGAATACAGAATGAAGCTAATCAAGCTAAGGGTGAAGCTCTTAATGTTGGTCTTAGTGGATTATCTCAAGCTTGGACTAATTTCTGGACTGCTGGTAGAACTGCTTATGAAGATGACCAAACTAGACGTGCAATGATTGCTTCTAGTAAAGATGCTACTCCTACTAGACTTATGGAAACGAATTTTGATTTATCTCCTGATGTTATAGCTAGTCTTTATAAGACTTCTAAAGAAGATAGAACTAAACGTTTCTATTTATCTAGATTGTCTCCTAAACAAAGACAAAGATATGGTATAAATTAATATTATATAAATACTTCTGATAGTGTTAGTGCTATCAGAAGTTTTACTATTTTTGTAATTGATAATCAAATAACAATAATATGGCTTATAAAAATAATCAAAGTGGTATTACTATTGGAGGATATGTTCCTCAACGTGTACCAGTTCGTTCAAATCTTGAAGCTCTTAGTCAAGCATTGAATAAAATTGATGAGCGTTCTGATAAAGCAATTCAACAAAAATCTGCTATCACAAATGCTATTGGACAATTAAAACTTAATGCTGCTGAGGATAAGTGGAAATACGATTATGCTAAACGTATCGAACAAAAGATTAATGATGCTGCTCAATATGGTGATTATAGTAGAGCATTAGATGTTGCTACTGAACTTGCTGGAAGTGCTACTTCTTCTCCTGAAGTTATTGGTCGTATTCGAGCTAATGAAGCTTATGAAAAGAAGAAAGGTGAAGTTGAGTCTCTTGCTAATAGCGGAGTTATTAGTGGTCTTACTAAAGAACGTTGGCTTGCACAAAATAAATATGCTTATGAAGATATTCGTGATGCAAATGATAATATAGTTGGAGGTACAGATTGGAAAGCTGGATGGGACCCAGTTAAGAAAGTTGATATGTCTAGACTTGTTACACTTGCTGGTCAACTTGCTGCTCCTGTAAAACGTGCTACTAGCAGTACTTCTCAACGTAGTGTTTCTGATGAACAAGGTATAGGTAATGGTGGTACTAGTGCTCCTGAAGGTCTTCGTTCTGTAAAAACTGGTTATAGTACTTCTAGTGGTTCTAGTTTCCAAAGAGAAACTTTAACTAAACAAAAGATTGATGAAGTTTATAATAAACTTTTTGCTCTTGACCCAGATAATATGAATGCTCTTATTCAACAATTTGATGATGTACAATGGAAAGTCAATCAGCTTAAAGATGAACTTAATACTACTACTGACCCTGAAAAACGTAAAACTCTTCAAAATAGTATTGATTCTTTTGGCAATGATATTTATGATGTTAATGGTCAACCTCTTAAAGTTAAAGAATACATGCTTAGTAAGATAGGTGTTATTACTAAGAATATGGCTTATGATAATACTAGCGTTAGTCATACTTCAGGTAGTTCTGAAACTAGAGGTTTAACTTATGGTACTAAATATGCTCTTAGTTCTGGTACGAATACTAGTAATATAACTGCTCCACTTCCTACATTAGGAGGAACTTATTATAGTAATCCTGGTGAAGTAAATTGGAATGTTCAACGTGATGGTTCTTATTTCCAACAAACTAGTAAAAGTCTTTCTGAAAATGGTATTTTAAATTAGTAAACTATGCTTAGTAAAAAAATATATGATAAGTTTATAAGTGATGGAGATTTTGTTGGTGCAGCTAATTATTTATCTCGTGCTCACTTTAGTGACCCAGTTAAACAACAAATGGTTAATGAAACTATTAAAAGTCTTAGAACTGATGGTCGTAGAATACAAGGTATGATGTCTCATGCTGATGATAATCAAAGAGCAGCATATAGTTTTCTTAATGCTGTAAATAATAATAATGTTCTCCCAGGTCTTAATAATGGTATAGATTCTGAAGGTAATAGACGTAAACCTACTAATAAATTTAGTAAAGCTTATTCTGATGCTAAAAGAAAACTAGGTAGTACAAAAACTACTGATGCTGAAGGAATATCTATTAAGTTTGGTGGTAAAACTGAAAAAAGAACTTTATTTGGTATTGATTGGTTAGCTAAAGATGTAGAATATAACGATGACGCTTTTAATGACATGTTGAAACGTACTCATCTTACTAAAGAAGCTTTAATAAAAGCTGGTGCTAAGATTAAAGTTCAAAACGGTCAGTATATTCTTGATATTAGTAAACGTAGTTCTTTATTTAATAAAGTATATGATGGTATTCGTAATATTAAGAACGATAAAGGTTTATATAGATTTCAAATAGCTGGAATTGATGCTAAAGGTAATATTATAAAAAATAACGAAAGTTATCGTCCAGCTTCTGCTATGGAAAGAGGTGAACTTAAACATCAAGGTGTTAATGTTGCTACAAGAGTTGGAGCTACTTCAAGTCCTATAGAAGAATCTGATGGATATTACTTTAATCCTAGTATTTCAATGATTAATAATTTTGAAGCTCCAGCTAAAGCTATAGAAAGTGCTAACCAAGCTATCCGCCTCGTAAAAGGTATGAGTGGTGACGGTAGTGGAGTATCTACTGTTAGTTCTATGATTCTTCCTTTTAATAGTGCTCGTAGAAAACAAATTAGTGATGCTCTTAATACTGGTAGACTCAATACTGAATTAGCTAATGCTCTTGTAAAAGAGAATGGTAATGCCATTCTTAATGGTCTTATGAATGCTGATTTTACTCAATATGAAATGTATGTTACTGATGAAGAAAATCCTGATGACCATACTACTGTTCGGCATTCAGTAGATACTAGTAACGAAAAAGCTAATATTCAAGATTTATTACGTGCTGCTATTGCTAGTGGAAAGTTTGACCCAGAAACTCAAGTTTCTCTTGGTATGCAAGGTAATCAAACTGGTTATGTTATTACTATTCCAACTAAGATGGATAAGAATACAGAAACAGGTAATAGAATTGAAGATATTAAAGAGAATAGTCGTCAGATATTTATTCCTGATTTTATGAATGGTGAAGCTGAGAAAGTATTCTCTCAAAATTCTCAGACTAGAGCTATGAAAGAACTTGCTAGTATGGAAATGTATAATTATCCTGTTGATATTCCTCAAGATGGTAGACTTAATGTTTATAATAACCCTTCTACTGGAAAGGCAGTTTATCAAATGGAATATAATAGTGGTAGAATACAACCTTTAACTAGAGACGATGCACTTCGTAAAGTTAATAAAATGCTCATAGTTGAAGATGGTATTGACTTAGCTAATAAACAATTTTATGATGAAGATGGTAATCTTCGTAAAGGTCTTAAAAATAAAGATGGTTCTTTAAATGCTCAATTTCAACAAGATTTAAGTAGACAAATAGATACTTATGTTACTAGTGCTATGAGTGAACTTTATCCACAAGCTTGGCAAAGTTTTGCTCCTATTGCTAATAATGTTATAAATGGAGATTTCTCTTCTGAAGATTATAAGACCAAACTAGCTAAAGCTATGAATAGTTTTGTAGACACAGATAATATTAATCTTATTAATAATCAAAGAGCTATTTATTCTAATTATATTCTTAGTAATATAGGAATGTATGACAATGATGCTTATAACATTGATTAATTATGAATACAGAAAACGTTTTTAATAATAGTGGAGTTATAGTTAGCAATCCTAATTATAATCCTAAAACAAAGAAGGGTCGTGCTCAACAGCCCTTCTTTCATACTTTAGATGTAAGTCAAGATATTACATCTGGTGCAGCTAATGAATTTGCTAAGAATGCAGATAATACTTGGGTTATGGGTGATACTCATAGTTATCAACGTTATGGTGTTACTCCTAATCCTATTACTAATCTTGATAAAGAGCGTGATGAAAATCAATCTAATTGGGTTAAAGCTGGTAGTGCTTTAGGTCAAGCTCTTGTTAGTCAAGCTATTCTTGGTACAGTTAAAGCTGTGCCTGATTTGTTTGATGCTATTGCAAATGGTTTTTTTACTAGCGATGGTGATTATCAAAATCCTATTAGTAATAAACTTAAAGAATGGCAAGATTACTTTGACCAAGAAGTTGCTCCAATATACAGTGACCCTACTCGTAATGATATTTATAGTGGCGGTCTTAGAAATTTTGGTTGGGTGGCTAGTAATCTTCCTAGTGTAATGTCTAGTTTAACTTTGCTTCTTCCTGCTACTGGTATTATGAAATGTGCTGGTGTTATAGGTAAAGCTCTTAAACTTGGTGCACGTAGTCGTAGTGGTCTTAAAAGTTTATTTGGTATTAACAAAACTCTTGATAATATTGAACGTGGAGTAGAAGGCGCTCAACTTAGTGGTTTTCAATCTGCTGCTGCTAAAATTATAAATAGTACTAGAGAAGGTGGAAAGCTTAATACTTTTGCTAATGTTGGAGGTAATGCTGTACTTCAACGTATGATGGAAAATTATCAAGAAGCACAAGGAGTTTATCAAGATATTTACAAAGATGCTACTGATAAACTTAATCGTATGAATAATCAAGATTATCAAGCTTTTATAAATAAGAATCAAGAAATTCTTCAAGATGTTGATACTTCTGATAAAGATGCTGTTGCTAGAAAGATTTCTAAAGCTTCTGCTGATGAAGACTTTAAATATAATTTTGGAAACCTTACGTTTGATATTATTCAAATGTATGGTCTTAGAGGTTTTTGGAAAGGTCTTAAAGATAGAGGTGGAGCTTATAGTCTTAATCAAACGCTTCGTAATAATAAACTTGCTATAGGTAAAACTGAAGAAGAAATTAAAGCTGCTGCTGATAAAGTTTCTGCTTGGACTAAAGCTCGTAATAAAGTTTGGGATAGACTTAAAAACGAAACACTTATTGTAGCTGGAGAACTTAGTGAAGGTGTTGAAGAAGCTGTAAACTATATTGCTCAAATGGAAGGTACTAATCTTGGTAAAGTACTTCTTGATGAAGCTGATGCTGACAAATCTCCTTGGGATGATAGAATGAAAAAGTATCTTCGTAGTGGAGGTCTTGCTGATTCTGCTTTTTGGGGAGTAATGGGTGGTGTTGTATTTCATCATTTAGGTTCTACTTTTGGTAAAATTCAAGCTACTATAGATGAGAAAGCTAAAACTAAGAAAGATGATAAGACTGGTGAAAGTGCTCCTAGTTCTTTTGGTCTTAGTGAAACTGGTGAAGTTAAAGCTCGTAGAGATAATATGCAATCTTGGTTGAATAACTTTAATACATTCTTTGATAGAGCTGCTAAGATTAAAGAAGGTATTAATCCTTTTGCTGGTCCTGATGAGAAAGCTGATATTAAAGGTAATACTACTGCTCAAGAAATTGCTAAATCTAGAGCACAAGATGAACTTATTACTGATTTGACTTTGAACGCAGCTCATCATGGTAATGCTGGTTATCTTCGTGAGTTTATGAAATCTAACGAAGTACGTGATGCTTTAGTAAATAAAGGTGTTACTACTAAGGAAGATGCTGCTCAAACTCAGCAAGAGATACTTAATAAAATGGATGAAGTTACTCAACAATATATTAATGAGCTTACTAGAGTTATAAATATTGCTGACAACTATGCTGCTCATCGTAAAGACGACCAAGTTATTCCTATTGAGTATCTTCAAATGATTGCTACAAACAATGTCAAATACGGTCAAGATATTGCTCGTCAAGAAGATAAACTTAATTTAACTCAATCTAATATTAATGTTGCTCTCCAAGTTAAAGAAATAGCTGATAAACTTGGTGATATTTCTATTGATGATTTACAAAGAGTTGCAGCTCAAACTATTCTTGCTAATAATCTTGCTGAACTTTATGCTCAACGTAGAGAAATTGAAGAATCTGCTAAGACTGATATTAGTCAAGCTGTTGCTCTTGATAATATTAATAAAAATATAGCTGCTGTTCAAGCACAACTTACTCCTGATTATCTTCGTGAAGCTATTCGTACTGGAATTACAGCTTTTCATGATGAAAATGGTGTTCTTAAATTTAAACCTAATGAAGGTGCTAGTAAAGAACTTAAAGATATTATGTCTTTAAATCTCAATGATGCCGAAGGTAATGAAGATGCTACTAAGCGTGCTGATTATTTTAAAAGACTTGATGAGTATGCTACTAAGCATAATATTGTTGGTGAACTTAGTAAATATTCTGATGAGCTAAGTATTGCTGAGCAAAATAAAACTTTTGAAGATAATCGTAGAAAAGCTAATCAAGTTCTTACTGCTGCTGATGAATTTGGTATTCCTGGTGTTGTTGGTAAAAACTTTACTGATTTGCTTGTTGATAAAGCTATTGCTGAAGTTAATATAGATTATCTTAGAAGTAAGCAAGTTAAGAATAGAGAAGATATTGCTAGTGAACTTAGTTTCTTAAATCAAACTCTTGATGATGCTAGAGTTAAAGTTGTAAATAAAAGTTTCGATACTGTTAAAGATATAGCTAAACGTAATAAAGATAATCGTGATGCTATTATTAATGCAGTTGGTGCTTATTATAATCAAGACTTTGAGAATTATGATAATTTTGTATCTGTTCTTAATGATAAAGATAAAGCAGATTTAAAAGAATCTTTAGATGCTCTTCATCTTAGCGGTAATCTTAATTACCGTTTTGGTGAGCAAATACAAGAAATGCTTGCTAAAGATGATTTATTTGAAGATACTAAACCTGCTGCTACTCAAGCTCAAGAAGAAGAAGCTGAACAACTTAATTCTACAACTCCTACTTCTCCTAAACCGTCACCAACAGTAGAACCGCTAAATTCTTCGCTCTCAGCCCCTCAAACTGAGGAGACGACTAATCTATCAGGTTCGTCAGTTGAAAGCGTTACAGCGCAAGAAAATACACAATTATCGAATGTTGGTACACAACAGCCTATGGTGAAACCAAGCAAAATCGGAAAATTAAACTTTACAAACAATAAGTTTATAGCTAGTACTGGTAATGAGACTGCTTCTGATGATTATCAACTTATTCCAACTCAGAATAACGATGAGTATGAAGTTCATCCTACAAGCAATGATAATATCGCAAGTCTTACAACTAATGAAGATTTGTTTGCTAATGCTAATATTGCTACTCAAGATAATGTAGGTATAACTTCTTACCCTATTGTTAGACTTACGGGTAATGATTTTGAAGTTGTTAGTCAAGGTAAATTAGGAATTGAAGAAACTCAAGAAGAGAAGAGTAATGAAAACGCAGTCATACCTTCTACGGGGGGGATAGAAGGAACTACACCTACTACAGTTGCTCCTACTGTTCCAACTCCTGCTCCAGCAGAAGATACTACCCCAGCAGAAGATACTGCTCCTGAAGTAGAAGAACCTAAAATTCCTGATTTTATGGGTAATGCTTCTGATACTAAAATCATTAGAGATGTCATTACTGAATTGAAAACTAATCCTGATTTAGATTTAGATTCTAAAGCTAAGAGTATTCTTGATGATTATGTAGCTAAAGGATATAGCGAAACTGAAACTAAAAAACAAATAGATAGTGCTTTCAGACGTATTCGTAAGAAACAAGAAAAACTTATGAATAAAGAAAGTACTGTTGCTTCTGTTTATTTTAGTAGTTTTGACCAAGAAGAACGTAATGCCAAATCTAAAAATGGTAAAGCTGTAGTGTTTGATGATTCTTATAAACAAGCTGTTAGTGATTTGCTTGATGTATACGCTAAAGATGCTGAACTTCCCAAAATCAATGGTAAGTATTATGGTAATCTTATGAATCTTATGGATTACATTAAATCTGCTTATGATGATTATTCTATGGCTGACTTTATGTTTAATAGTTTGTCTGCTTATCTTAATACTCCTGAAGGTCAAGCTAAGTTTAATATTACTGATGCAAACGACGTTAGTAATCCTGTTGCTTTCTTAAATAACTTTCATAAGTCTCAAGCTGAAAGAGATGCTGCTCTTCCTGATGGAACTGTTCATCGAGTTAATATAAATCTTTCAGATTTTGGTACAGATGAATATATGAAAGAAAGTTATGATGAACAAGTTAAACTTAAGAATGGCGATAAACTTACTATTGAAAGAGTTACTACAAGTAAAGGTACTAGTCGTTTAGGCATTAAATCTAATGGTAAACTTGTTGGTAGTATATCAGTTCCTTCTATTGGAGAAAGAGGTGAATATGTTCAAAAGAATGATGGACTTATTTATCATGTAGATAAAGCAGATGGTTCTAAAGATGGAGCACTTAAGCAAGTTCTTAAAGATATAGCTAGAAGTAAAACTCCTGAGCATGCTAAACTTAACGAACTTATTCATAAAGCTGCTTTTGATAAGTTTAATGTTGAGCAACTAGTTAATGAATTTAAGAATAATCCTATTGTTCAAGATATGGTTAAGAATAATATGATTAATTCTGATAAAAACGGTCCTGAATATGAAGTTGCTCTTAATGGTCTTGCTAAACTTTGGAGATATAACTATAAAGTTCTTACCGAAGGAAATGTTAATAAATTTACTGGTGCAGTAGTTGCTAATTCTATTGATAAATGGTTTGATACTCTTCGTGAAAGTTATAACGAAACTAGTAAATTAGATAACAATCCAAACATTGATATTGTAGCTAGTGATGTATTCGAAGGTGAACTTATTCGTAGTAATGATGGTACTTTTAAAAGTGATGTTGAAACTTCTCAGCCTATTCAATTAGCTATCGCTAAAGATACTAAGTTTGAAATTGCTGCCAAATCTACTACTGGTGAATTTATTAATGGTATTGGAAGTAATAAGTTTCTTGTTAATGTTGGTCGAACTTATATCACTGTTCCTCGTAGTAACGGTACTGTAGATATTGTAAATGCTTATCCTGTAAGTTGGACAGGTGCTACATACTATACAAAAGATGGCAAGCAACAACACGTTGAGACAGGTAAAGACTTTAAACAACTTCAAAATGCTATAGTTACTCAAATTAAAGATAGACTTGCTTCTCTTAATGATGGCGATTTTGCTGAAAATAGAGATAACTTTATTGATTTTATTGATAATCTTCTTAATATCAATAAAAATCCTATTTTCCTTAGTAAAGAACTATCTGTATTTAGAACTGCAAATATTCTTGGAATTAACTTTGGTAATAAGAATAATCAACTTCTTTTCTATAGAGATAAGAATGGTGATGGTGTAGGTCAAATAATTAGTAAAATTGATGGTAAACCTAATTATATTTCTTACAATAGTGATTTATCTGCTGTAAGCGATAGACTTATTGAAGGAATAAAAAGTCTCAATTTCAATATTAACTTTGCTGTTTTAAAGTCTGATAATAATCATAATATTCCTCTTCAAGGTATCACTAGTAGAACTACTGATGGTAAATTTCAAATTACTATTCCTGAATATAAAGGAAAGAATGGTATAAATCTTACTTATGATAGTTTTAAAGACTTTATTCAACAAAACAATCTTCTTAGAGTTAATATGGCTCAAGAAAATGGTAGTAATATTAGAAGAACTGCTATTAATAAACAAGGAGCTAATGCTAGATTTAGTTTTCAAGTAATAAGTAAACAAGAAAGCCGCCCCGTAAAGGATGTTAGTGATAATTATACTTCTAAATCTGATGAAATTAAAGCCATTATAACATCTGATTCTACAGATAAAGGTTTTGAAGTTGCTAGTGCTCTTTTATTAGATGATACATCTAAAGAGAAACTAAATAGTATTAAAAGTGATAGTTCTTTACGTAAACTTTTAGCTAAAGATATTATCTTTGACGAAGAATTTATGAGTAAACATCACGCACAAGCTAATGCTGTTTGGAGTAAAACTAAAGGTGGTAAAGTTGTTATTGGTCAAACGTTCTTAGATATGATTAATAGTAAGAAACCTGGTGAAAAAGGTAGAGCTATTAGAACTTTGATGCACGAAAATCTTCATGGTTATATTGAAGATATGGCTAATGATAAACGTCATCCTAATGCAGTTGTTAATCTTAGAAATAGAATGCAAGATATTTATGATGATTTTGCTACTGCTATTAATCAAGATATTAACGATTTAAAAGCAGGAAATATTGATGAGATTAAACAACGTAGACATATTCAAGATAAAGCTACTCTTGAAAAGATTAGTGAGTGGCTTAATAATGTTAATACTTTTACTGCTGAAAGTTATGCTACTCGTGAGAATCCTCAAGATGCTCTAGAAGAGTTTATTGTTGAATCTCTTACCAATGTTGATTTAATGAATTATCTTAATCAAGTTGATGCTGATGGTGGAGTAATTAAAGGTAATACTATTTGGCAGAAAATACTCAAGTTTGTTGGTGACTTATTTGGTATTAATATTCGTCCTAATAGTCTTCGTGCTAAACAAATGGAAGCTCTTGGTGAAATATTTAAGAATAATCAAGAAGCGGAAATTAAAGCAGAAGAAAAAGAAGAAGTTACTCAACCAACAACATCTTCTACGGGACGTATAGAAGAAGTCGAAGAACAAACAGTTGCCGATGATACAAATAGTATTATAGATAGCGATGATGTTGGAAGCGCTAATGAGACGTTTGATATTAATGATGAAGATACTGATGCTGATGATGAATATGATGCTGATGAAAGTACTAGTGAAGAAGTAGCTTTTAACTCATTCAACTCTGCAATCGAATCTCTTCCAATGTCGGAACGTGCCAAATTTGCCTCTCTCGTTAGCTCTGCTACGATTTCGATGTCTTGTAGATAGATTATTCATAGAATATATTTCAAGGTTCTAGAGGAGAATTTAAAATCCTCTAGAACTTTACTTTTTAATAACTAATTTAATTCATAAAGTTATGTCTTGTAATTTTAAAACAACAAGTGCTGGCACAAGCATTAAACGTAAGGTTGGAGCAAATAATGCTCGTTTTGTAGCGTTAGTTAGTCTTATTAGTAATCCTGAAACTGGAGGTTTTACTGATGAGTTTGTTAAGTATTATCAGAAAGTAAATCATACTGATAATATTCCTAATGTTGATAATTCTGAAAGAGGAGTTATCGCTAAAACTGCTATCCGTTATTATAATAGTATTCACTTTGATGTTAATGCTCAAAGTACAGGTACTTATTATGCTAAGGATGTAGATGCTTTTGGTTATAGCGATAGTCATGCAAAAGTATATGCTATTACTAGAGCAATTCCTAATATTATGCGTAGCATGTACGTTAGCGATATTAGAAGTGGAGAAATTACCGACAAAGATACTATTCTTGGCGATTTAATTAAACGTACAAAAGTTAGAATAACTAAGGATGTTGCTGCTAATTATCTAAAAGCTATTGGTAAAGTTGCAACTAATGCTGAAGTTAATAATATAGCTGATGCTCTTCTTAATAATAATGAAACTTATTATAAGAAAGATGAACTTATGCTTGCTATAACTAAAGCTTTTGATAAGAATGGTGATGTTCAAGTTCAGAATACTTTTGCTATTTATAAAGATATATTTAAAGATACTACTGGTAAAGATTTCTTTAATAGAGTTATTATTGCTGACCCTATTATTGGTAATCTAAAATATAGTGATGAAACTGAATCTAGTCTTGCTGAAGCTTATGCTGAAGATTTTGATTCAGTAGATGATTCTTCTTATAATAATAATGAAGATGAAGATGTACTTACTGTAGGTGATAGACAAGATAATACTTGGAATGACCATAGTGGTCTTGGTTCTAGTTATATGAAAGGTTTTGACCTTGATATTCGTCTTAATCTTTCTATGATACCTAAACTTACTAGTAATACTGTTGGTACTAAGACTTTAAAGTCTGGTAAAGTAAAGGATGTTTATGATTATGATAAAAACAATCCTACTGGTAATGTAGATTATATTGACGTAAAAGATATTATTAGTACTCTTAGTGCTAAGAAAGATGTTTCTAATCTTAATACTTTTATTGATAGTGTAAAAGAAGCTAGCAATATTCCTGGTATGGAAGGTCTTATTAAACTTCATAAAGACCTTACTTCTGATTTAGATTATGCTGCTCGTCTTTATACTCAATTCAAAACTGTAATTAACAAATATGAAACTCGTATTGCTGACGAGAATACAGCTATGAATAAGAGTAATAAGAATAGTAATGCTCAACAAGTTCATGCTCTTAGTTTCCTTAATGACGCTAAGTTTACTCATATAAATACTGATTCTGATGTTACCAATAAACTTGCTAACGAAGTAGATGAAACTATTATAGAATATACTCAAGCTCTTGCTGCTGGTGACGAGTTTGCTTTAGACCAAGCTAAACTTTATAATACTATTGTTGATAGAATTGCTTCTCGTATTAAAGATTATTATCCTAGTGCAGATAAAGCTTCTATTGATAATTATGTTCGTCTTGCTAATAACGGTGAAGTTACTACCAATATGCGTTATCTTACTGATAGTCTCAGAAAGATAGCTAAAGCTTCTGACGCTACTACTTCTCAGTATACCGAAAATCGTGATGCTATTAGTGGTATTAACAAAGAAATTAGGAAACTTCAAACTAAGATTGATGCTCTCAACGAAGCTGGAGAGCATAAAGGTATAGATAAAATTAATGAAGAAATAGATAAACTTGTTAGTCAAAGAGATAATATTCGATTTAGTGATTATCGTTCTCAAGATAGTATTACTCAGAGTATTGCTTTAGCTGATAAACTTTATCCTTATTCTTCTGTTAAAGTTGAACTTAATTCTCGTAATGGTTTAGGTAATCTTCAATCTGATATTATCAATAGTTCTATGATTACTTATCTTCTTAAAGTACTCAATAGTCCTAAGACTGCTACTGATGAATTAGGTAATACTGCTCCTGAGTCTCTTGTTAACTTTGCTAAGTTTAAATTTAAGAACAATCAATATAATCTTAGCAATATTCTTATTGAGACTAAAGAGAATGGTAAGATTGTAAATTATGGTCTCTTTTATTATGATGCTGACAAACAGAAATATGGTGTTACTAATTATGCTTCTGGCTTACTTAATGTTGCATTATTCAATGGAGCTGTAAAAACTGATGAAGGTACAGGCATTACTTATGCTCAAATGAGTAAAGGCGATTATGTTTATACTGCTTTTGCTAATTATTTTAATAGCGATAGAAATATTGATGCAGATAGAGTAACTAATAGTATTCCTCTTGCTAATTACTTTATGAGAACTCCTTCTGATGCTCCTAAAACATTTGTAGTTCGTGCTCCACGTTATCATATAACTAAGAGTAATCCAATTAGAACTGTAACAAATGCTGCTGATGTAGATAATTATATTAAGAATTATGTTGCAGAGCATATTGCTAGTATGTCTGAAAGTGCGTTTAATCAAGCTAATCCTAGAGCTAAATTTATTCAACTTGAAGATAATCGTAGTGACCGTGCTCAAATTACTAGAGATTTAACTGATAATAATATTACTCGTTCTGTATATGAGAATGAGATTATTCGTAACGATGGTAAAACTGCAACTATTGGTTATCAATTTGCTGATGAAGAAGGTAATGTAAATAAATATATTATTACTGGTTCTATTCGCCCTGTAAAAGGTATGAATAAGTTTGTTATTGAGAATGGTAAAGCTACTATTCTTGATAATAATGAAATGAGAGATAATCTTCGTCCTATGATATATGATAAGTATCGTAAACAAGCTTATCGTAATGGTAGAATTGGTGATGTTCAAGTTAATTACCAAATTAATAGAGAACATCCTATTTATAAACAATTTAGAAAGATATTCAATCAAGAATTGACTAATATGGCTGAAGCTATTAATATGATATTCTTGACTGGTGATGATGGTATTATTCAGCGTGAAACTGATGGTAAACCTAAATTTAATCCTAATAATGCTTTTGGATTAGATAAAGAGTCTGCTCGTAGACTTTACGCTAATTATCAAACTAAGAAAGGTAAATATCTTGATTCTAATTATGGTTTAGTTGGAAATATGTTCCATAGTGATAAGTTCACTATTACTGATTATAAAACTGGTAAAGTTCGTAATTATGGTCAAGAAATTCTTGATGATTATTTTGATAGTCTGTATAATGGTAGTAAAGGTGGCTTTATTCATTTTGGTTATGAGAACGGTAAGATTAAACTTAATCATACTAAAGAACAAGCTGAAGCTATTGATAACAAAATAGCAGAATTTATTAGTGATTATATTGATAGTTCTGCTATACGTATGGATGAATTTAAAAATCTTGATGTAGCTGGACTTATCAATGATGATAATGTTGCTGACTTTGCTCTTAATTATCGTCTTGCTTATAATTATTTTGATGATTTGTTTGAAGGTGATGATAAATTTTATAAGTCTTCTCAAGATTTTTTGAAACGTGCTAAGGAAGGTCAAGCTAGTGGTACTCCTTATAGTACTTTTAATATTTATCAAGATGAAAATATGATGTTGACAGACTTAAAGAAGATGAGTTATCTTAATAGTCAAGCTATTCAAGATAAACTTAATGGTCTTGGTCTTCATGTTACTCAACGTCCTGGTTTTGTTGGTATTACTATTAAGAATACTGTAAGAACTTCTAATGAAGCTTCTCAAAATGGTCCTGTTGTTCACGAACTTGCTCGTGTTTATATGAAGCACGACCCTGAACTTACAGAAGCTGAAGCTATTGATAAAGCAAATAAGCATATGGAAGGTTATCAAAATACTACTGTAAACGATGCTCAATCTTATATTACTTTTGAAGAATGGATTCGTCGTGTTGCAGGTAGAGGTCAACTTAATAAATATATGCCTCTTATTGAGCGTATTATGGATAGAAGTAAACCTCTTAGAGTAGATGATATTAAGACTTTTGTTCAAGTACAAAAGAACTTCTATTATGATATGACTTATAACGATAAGATTAATACTTATGCTCCTCGTCAAATTAAGAATGCTGAACTTGTTCTTGTACCTAGATTTATTGAAGGTACTGACCTTGAGAAAGTATATAATCTTATGAAAGACCACGGTATTGACCAACTTAACACTGAAGAAACTTCTAAAGCTGGTAAAGCTGGAGTTCTTACTTTGTTTGATGAAAAAACTGGTGAAGTTACTGATGCTCACATTCAAGATTTTAATAATCATGTAGAAGATTATAAAGAAACTTATTCTTATAATTTCCTTTATACTCAACAAGAAACTCCTCAACATATGAATGCAGAGAACAAAGCTGCTATTCAAATTATGAAGAAGATTGTTGATAATATTCCTGATACTGGAACTATTGGAGAAGTTAAGAAAGAGTTCTTTAGACTTTATGTTGCTAACATTAAAGATAGTTTCAATAGTCTTGTTAAGGAACTTAATATTCCTACAAATGAAGATGGTTCTATTAAACTCGATGCTAATGGAAACATTGAAGGACTTGATATGAAACTGTTCTTTAATAAGCTTCGTAAAGAATGTCTTCGCCAAGGTCTTGATAGTAATATTCTAGAGTTCTTTACTCTTAATGAAGATACACCTTATACTGAACTTGGAAGAGCTAATACTGTTATGCCTACATATATGACTAATATGATGAGTAAAGCTCAGAATGTTTGTCAGTCTATGTTTAATAATGCTATTACTCGTCAGAAGTTGCCTGGTTTTCATGCTGCTCAGGTAACTAATGTAGGTTATTCAAAGAAGCTTCGTTATCATCCTGATGGAGGACGTTACATTGAAGTTCTTCTTCCTAAGAGTAATTTCGGTTTTGCTAAGAATGAAGATGGTACTTATACAGAACCTGATGAAATTAGAGATGAAAATGGAAATCTTATAGGTGGACTTCTTTATCAACTTCAAAGAGCTAAACTTGATACAATTATTGGTTATCGTATTCCTACTGAAGGTAAACAATCTGTTTGTGCTATGAAAGTAGTTGGATTTACAGATGATGCTCAAGGCTCAACTATTGTTGTTCCTGATGATTGGGTTGCTCAAACTGGTTCTGACTTTGATATTGATTCTGTATATGGTATTCAACATAATACATATATAGATAAAGATGGAGATATTCAAAAAGTTGCTTATAAAGAATCATTTGGTAAATTATATGATGATTATGTAAAAGAACAACTTAATGATGAAGCTAAAGCTAAACTAGAAGAAGCTGTTAAAAATGGAGTTAACGAATCTACCGCTTTAGCTAATGCTGCACAAGAATCTGGACTTCTTAGTCGTGAAGAATTTAGTAAAGCTAATAATATTGAAGAAAAGAATAGTCGTCAAGCTCGTAACAATCGTATACTTGATGACATGCTTCGTATTCTTCAATCTGATGAAGCTTTTGAAGAGAACACTGGTCAATCTCAATTTGAAGATATTATCGATGCACGTGATAGTATTATGAATGATGTTGTTAAGAGTGTTCGTAATGGTCGTAGTTGTTATGATTTTATTGACCAAGCTGAATATCAAGAAGATGTTATGAGTGGTGCTAAGCTTAAAGCATTTAGTGTTACTCGTGATACCTTTGTGTCTATTTGTAACAAAGTTCAACCAACTATTGATAAAAATTATGCTATCAATGCTAGATACAAAGTTACTTCAAAACAAGCTGAGACTTTAGCTAAACGTTTTGGAGAAGATAATGTTATTTATAAAGATGGATATGTTACAATTAATCATAATATGATTGGTTGGTCGCATGACAATCATAATGTAGATGATGCTATTCTTACTGCTTATAGTTCTGAGACTACAGCTCATATTCTTGATGCTGTAAAGAAAGGTGCTGTGCCTAATGTAAACGAGTTTACTTTTGCAGTATATAAAACTTTCCCTGATGTAGGTAGTAATTATAAGACTGGTGTTGCATTTATGATGCATCCTGCTGTAACTCGTATAGTTAATGCTTATAATAAAGGTAAATCTGTTTATAGTGAAGATTCTGCTCAGCCTATAGTTGATGCTCTTAAAGAAGTAGCTGAAGAACTTGGTGTTGATACTAGTTCTTTATACTCAGGTAAAATGGTAGTTGAAGCTATTAATGAGAAACTTGGTACAAACTATAGTTTCATTAAAAACAATAATATCATTCTTGACGAAGAACAACTGGCTAATGATGTCAAGAATGCAAACAATGTTTCTCTTGTTCGTGAAGTAGAGATTCTTATGGCTTACAATGATATTAATCGTTTAGCTGATGTAATTCAGAAAACTGTAAGAGTTTGTAATCCTGATAAGTTTGGAGCTAAACAAACTATATTTGCTACTAATGAAGTATTTGAAACCATTAAAGATATAAATAATAGCAAACAAGCTAAAGTGCTTAGTAAAGATGGTATTCCTTTCCTTGAAAGCATTTATCCTGGACTTATTAAAGATGGTGTTGTAGATAAAGATAATTATGTAAAAGATAATCATGAATCTTCTTATCCTTCTCTTAATGCTTTCTTAAAGTATGCTTCAGTTACTAGTACTGTAGTTAATAGTATGCTTTTTGAAACTCAAATTCGTCCTTTTGTAAATACTATTAAAGCTCTTAGTAGAATGCTTCCTACTCCTCGTAGACTTACTGAGAAAGAGTATAATGATTACGAGAAGTATGTTATTGGTGCTGCTTATAATAACGCTGATGGAATTAGATTAGGTTATACTATCAATTCTTCTACGGGGCGTCTTGAGGCAACTAAAACAAGTGATTTACAAGAACGTCTTCGTATTTATGGATTTAGTGGTAGTCCAGTATTTAATTTTGATGTTGAAGATATTACTGAACCAACTCAAGATGAAATTGATGCTTGGTCTAAACTTACTCCTGCTCAAAAAGTTGCTTGGTTACAAAGTAAAGCAGAAGATGCTGGTATATTTGGTAAACTTAAAGTTGACCTTCAAGATAATTATCGTGTTGGTAATAAAGAATGTGCTGCTCAATCTATTCGTTTTAATGACGACAATGTAGATACTGAAACTGCTTACAATCTTTTTGAAACTGCTACTAAGAGTCAGAATCCTCTTGTTAAACTTGCAGCTATAGACCTTATCAAATATGCGTTTGTAGTTGAAGGTTTCAAGATGCGTCGTAATGGTGTTAATAAAATTATTAAGAATAGTACTCTTCGTGATAATACTTTGTTTGCTAATCAAGATGGAGAACCTACTAGTCTTCTTAGTCAAATCGATGCTAATTTTAAGCATATTACTTATGACGATTATCGCGATGACTATTTAAGAAGTCATTCTGATAATGGTATGGTTCCAAAGAGAACTGTAAAGAAGAAAAGAGTAGGTAAAATTTGGGTTAATGAACTCAGTGCTCCTGATGGAGTTATAACTTTTAATGTTCCTTCTCGTAGAAATGATATTACAGAAGCAGATGTTAATGACGAATTTGCTGCTACTAGAACTGTTGCAGAAGAGACGGAAATCCGCCCCGTAGAAGATGTAGTAGATAACAAACCTCAAGTTATTCAAGATAATACTACTGCTCCAGATGATACTAAACTTGCTGTTAAATATGGTATTTATAATGCTTGGACTGATAGAGTTAATCCTTACGTAAAACTTACTTTTAAGAATCGTGGTGTTAATACTACGAATCTTTATAAGACTGTTCGTCATGGAGATATAATATTTGCTTATCCAGTTAGTATGCTTGAAGAAAACGAACATGGTATTGTTTCTGTTAATCAAGCTAATAATACTCTTTATAGTGAGATGTATTATAGAACTATTATTGATAATAAACTTCAAGGTAAACAACTTACTAAAGAAGAAGCTGATGAACTTCGTAAAGAGTATACTAATGAAAGAGCTATTTTTTCTAAAGGTAGAGTTAATACTGGTTTTGATATCAATAAAGATAGAACTATTGGTGATATAGGTGGAGCTCGTGATGCTTATGATAAGATTATCAATATTATTAAAAACGATGCTAAGGGTGTTCAAATTATAAACAATAGGTATCTTTATAATCGTGTAGGTGGAGGATTTGGTAATTTTCAAATTATTCATGATGTAATTGATGACAATGAAGTTACTAAGAAAGTTGCTTTTGCTAAAGAAACAAAAGTAATATTTGATTCTGAAGGTAAAGTAATTCCTTATCCAGTTAAAGTTGTTCAGATTATTCCTTCTACTAACGATAAAGAAAGTACATCTGTTGAATATAATTTCGATATGTTTACCGATATTAATCGTAGAGCACATGAAGGTGATGTTAATGCTTATCGTGAAGTTCAATTTATGAATAATAATGGTTTTGAGAATGTTAGTACCGATTATACTAATATGTCTCCTAAACTTTATGAAGCTATTGATAGATTTACTAGTGCTACAGCTAAAAAACTTATAGCTGATGCTGACCAGTTCTATAAAAAAGAAGATGGAACTTATGCTTCTATATTTGCTCCTGAAACTATAGAAATGATTCGCAATAATCCTAGTGAACAAAGACGTTTTCAAAAGTTACTTCTTGATACAGATAGTCTTATTAATAAATATGGTACTATATTTGATGTTGTAGTTGATGAAAATGAGAATCCTGAAGTAATCGATTTCATTAATCATATTAAGAAAACTATTGGAAATTTACGTAACAAACTTAATCTTAGTACTCTTAATGAAAGATTTGCTAGAGAAGTTGTTGCTAAATGGTCTAATGACCCTAATATTCAAAACGGTTTAATTGATATTTGTAATGGTTATCATGCTGTTACTTGGTGTGATGCTTGGATTGGAGATTTACAAGATACTGGTAATAGTCTTATTCAAAATATTAGCAAACATATAGTTGATGATATTAGTGCTAAAGATATGCAAGCTGCTAAAGATGCTCGTGAATTTGAAAAAGCTATTAAAGCTCTCGGTCATATAGATTGGGACAAACTTGTTGATAAAAATGGTAAACTTATTAGAGATTATAATGACAAATTTGTTGAAGATTTAGATACTCTTAGAAATAAAGTAAATGAAGCTCGTAAAGATGTTATTAATAATCCTATGGCTTATCTTAAAGCTAAGCACGAATATGATGCTTTCAAGCTTGCTCATCTTAATCAAAGCTTTAAGGATGAGTATTATAAAGCTATGTATGATAATGATGATTACATGCTTAATACTGCTCCTACTATTTTTGCTGAATATACAAAACTTAGAGAGCAAATTAGAAATATCAATCGTCTTCGTATTAGTGGTGTTCTTAGTCCTGAAAATGAAGAAGAATATCGTAAACTTAGAAGAAGTATTAATCAACTTGAGTCTACAATAAACTTTGATGATGGTACTGAGAAACCTATTTATGATGAAACTAATCCTATTCCAGGTACTAAAGGTTTCGATGAAGAAGGTAAACCTATTATTGTAGATAAGGCTAAATATGATGAAGCTGTATTAAATTCTCAAGGAGCTGCTATGAAACTTAATCAATATCTCAAACGCAAACGTGATATTAATGAAGAATATAATGATACTCAAGTTAAAGATAGTTTTGAAGAAGAACTTGATAAGAGACTTGATATTATTAAGCGAGCTGAGAAACGTGATGCTTTTGGTAACAAACAAGTTTCTGATGAAGTTCTTGCTAATGATGAAAAGTATCAAAGAGCTAAAGAATGGCTTGAACAAAATGCTACTTGGCATGTAGACCCTAAAATTAGTGATGAAATTGCTGTAGCTTACGGTATTCTTTCTAAAGGTAGAGTACAGAAGAATAATCAAATAACTTATAAGGCTAAACTTATCAAAATTAAACTTGCTAATGGTGAGAAGGTTTATGATAGTAAAGGTCGTATTCGTGGTGACATATTTACTGAAGAAGAACAAGAAGCTATAAGAAAAGATGAAGCTGGTCGTTATAATAATACTATTTATTCTGCTGGTAATGAGCAAATATTAATCAATAATGCTCCTGAGCAAAAGCAAGCTCTTCCTGCTGTAGTACAAAGAATGCTCACTTCTAATAGCAAAGAAGGTAAAGCTAACGTTGAGTATCTTAAATTAGTTAACGAAGTTAATGAAATTCTTCGTCCTTATTATGATACTACTAAGAAAGAAGTTAATACTATTACTGATAGACATCAAATTAGTATTGAAGAACTTCATAAACTTGCTGATTTGTATGAGAAACTTCGTAATACAAAGAAGACTATAGTTAACGAAGATGTACCTGGTAATGGTTCTGCTGTTGGTAGTTTTATTCGTAAATTTATGCATACTGAATATAGTCCTAAGTTTGATATTGAATACGGTAAAGCTAAAACTATTGGTGGTGAATATCTTAAAGCTTGGGAAGATGCTAATATGGAATATGATTTTGAATATGACGAAAAAGGTCATATTGTTAAAGATTCAGATGGTAATTATGTATATGATAAATCAGTTCGTCTTCCTAATCGTTTCCTTTATGGTACTCTTACTCTTAAAGATGAGTTCTATACTGGTATGAAGAATCAGAAAGTAGCTAAAGATTTGAGTAAAGAATCAGAGATTAAAACTAAAGCTCTTGCTACTATTAACGAGTATCTTGAAACTACTACAACTCCTTATTATAGTGATGCTATGTCTGCGGCTAGAGCTAAAGGCAAAGAAGAGTTTGATAAATGGTTTACTCGTAATCATGTATGGAATGTTTATACTCATAAGTTTGACCCAATAGGTATTTGGCAAAAGACTAGTATTAAACCTAATTATGCTAATGGTACTTGGGCTGCTAGTTATAATCAATTAGATGTTATTCCTAAAGAAGAATATCGTAATCCTGATTATAAAGAGAATACTACTCAAGCTGAGAATTTTAAACGTGGTATAAACGATGAGAATTATGCTAACAATGTAACTCTTAGTGACAATGAGAAACAAGCTAAGAAACTTATTGAAACAACATTAGATAAGATTGTTAGAGATAAAGCTAGTCGTCGTATTATTAGTCAAGGTTTTCTTCCTATTACTGCAAAAGAAGCTGACCATAACCTTAAATGGTTTGGTAAACAAATAGCTGAATTTGCTGGTTGGAATGCTAATATTAGTTCTGTTGGTAAGAATAGTCTTCATGCTGATATGAGTTATTCTACTGATAAAACTCCAGTACTTCCTATGATTGGTAGAGAATTTACTAATAAGAATAGTGAAGATATTGATAAAATTAAAGCTGCTGAACCAAAGAGAGACCAATATACTACTGATGAAGAGTATAATAAAGCTATGACTGAACATAAAGCTAGACTTGATGCTGCTGAAAAGAATAATAAAGAAATACATCAATCTCTTGTTAATAGAGATTTTATTTCTAGTATTAGTCAGTTTATTAGACTTGCTGGTCATCAAAACGCTGTTCAAGATAATAAATATCTTTTCTATTATGGTCAAAATATGATTAAAGCTACTCCTGTACTTGATGATAATATAGGTTTTAGTAATCTCAGAAAAGACCTAAATAGAAGTACTACCGATGTTACTCGTTATACCGAAAAGCCTTATGACGAAAGACTTTATGGTCAGTTTACTAATTGGGGTAATAGACTTATCTATGATAGATATAAACTTCCTAATAATAAACTTACCAAAGGTGCTAATATTGCACAAAGTCTTACTAGTGCTAAGTTTATGATGTTAAACATTACTGGTGGTATAGGTAACGTTACTGTTGGTCGTAGTGGTATTTTTGCTGAACATGTAGCTAAAGCTTACTTTGGTACTGCTTCTTGGAATAAAGCTAAAACTATGTGGTATGGTGCTTCTTTATCTTTCTTAAGAGGAATGACTAGAGAAGATAGTACTAGTCTTGCTGATGCTATTGTTAAATTTATGAATGTAGTAGATTTTGATGAAGTACTTGGCAGACCTACTGGTAATTTTAAAGCTAGTGATGCTATTAATCGTCTTAGAGATATTATGTATTCTCCTAATGCTATGGGTGAACATCATATGCAGAATAGTGCTATGTTTGCTATGATGTTTGAGAATAGACTTGTTCCTGTAGATAATTATCAAAATAAAGGTAAACTTCCTTATCAAGCTATGACTTGGTCTCAATATAAAGTTACTTCTCATGAAGAAGCTATGAGACAACTTATTGCTGGTACTCCTCTTGCTGCTCAATTTGAGAAATTTGTAAATGATGTAAAATCTGACCCAAATCAACTTAAAGAATACGCTAGAGGAAGAAGAGATTTAGCTACTGAATTTAAGAATACTTTCCTTAATAATAAACAAAGTAAAGAGTTTATTGCTAAACGTAAAGAACTTGAAGATAAAGCAAAAGAACAGTTTGAAGCTAATCCTACTCTTATGGAACAGCTTGATTTAGTTGATGGTAAACTAGGTTTTAAAGATGGTTCTCTTATGGAACAACTTTCTAAGCAAAGTACTAACGGAGAAGTAAATGATGCTTATGCTCTTCTTGGAGAGTTCAAAGGCAAAGTTATTGCTGTTAATAAAGAGATACATGGTGTATATGATAGACTTGGTGCTGCTCAACTTGAAAAATACTGGTGGGGTAGTCTTGTTATGCAATATCATAAACATATATATCCAGGTATTCTTAAACATTGGAGAAGAAAAGGTTATTTCAATGAGCAAACAGGTGATAATCGTGTAGGTTGTGGTCCTGCTCTTATGGATTTCCTTACAATGCCTATTCGTCAATATAACGAAAGACATAAACTTTTAGACGATAAACAGCTCGAAGCACTTGAAGGTACTCAAAATCTTTTTGCTGCTTATGTAAACTTTGCTGAGAATATTAGAGTTAATTGGGAAGTATTACCTGAATATCAGAAAGCTGCTATTCGTAGAACTGCTGGTGATATATTTGGTGCTTTATCTGCTATTACAGTTGCTATTGGTACTAACATAGCTTGGGATGATAAGGATAAGGATAAAACACTTCTTCCTAATCTTATGCTTTATAGTGCAGACCAACTTGCAACTGAAAGTATGATGTATAATCCGATATTCCTTCCAAACAATGCTAAACAACTTTGGAGTTCTCCTATTGCAATGATGAATATGCCTAATGATATTATCAATAGTCTTAATCTTATAGCAAATGCTATGTTTGATGACGAATTTGATTATAATTATACTACTGGTCGTTACAAAGGTGAGAATAAATTTAAAGTTAAGCTTATGAGACAAGTTCCTATTTATAGAGCTTATAATAATCTTACTACTCTTGATAAGAGTAATAGTTATTATCATTATGGTCAAAATATACTTGGATTTGTTCCTACATCATTTGGTAAGTAAGCCGCCCCGTAAAGAGTGTTGATAGTAGTACTTCTACTAATAAGAATTAAATAAGACCTTTATCTGTTGGAGATATTAATATTAATAGTATCTTTGCAACAGATAAAGGTTTTCCTGTTTTTGCCATGAAATTACTATAGATGTATGCGAAACTTTATTGCTCTATGGTGTAATGGTAGCACTACAGATTTTGGTTCTGTCAGAGCAGGTTCGAATCCTGCTAGAGTAACAAATGCTATAAGTTCTAAACTACTTGCTAAAAATAAAAATCTTTATAGAGTTTTTAAATGTTGTTTAAGGTAATATTTATAAAGTTATTGAGCTAGATAGTCGTGATGACTGTCTAGCTCTTTTTCGTTTAATGTGTTATAACGTGTTGCTACTAATGAATAAAAAAAAGAGTAACTCATCCTCACGGACAAGCTACTCATAATAATAATGATGTAAATGCAGCCGCTGCTGCTTGTGTTAGAGTATAAAATCTTATAACATGGAGTACAAATATCAAAAACATAACTAACATTTCAATTTCTTTCGTAAGCGGTCAAATAATTAAAGTAGTATGATTAATCATCTTTGATATATAAGTTGCTTAGAAATCATTTATTATGTAATTGTGGGAGTTTCCCACTAAGTTTGGTATAGTTTAAACTCGTATGCCTGGAGCTGAAATAAGACTGACAAGTAAGAATAATTATTTATTAAATTACACTTTAAATGACTTCTAAGCTACTTTGATATTACGACTGAATAACTATTCAGAAGAAGAGAATCAATGCGACAGAGGAGAATTTAAATTCCTCAAGAACGCAGCATTATTTGAAACAATCTACTACCATATAATTAATTAGCTTCTTGATTAAGAGGAGCTTTAACTATATTACCTTTTGCGTCAAGATAAATAACACTATCTGTGTCATATCCATCATTTGTAGAATCAACATCATTAATTTCATAAAAATCATCATTAATTCCACAAGTATCTACACTTACAGCTTTATCGTTAGAAACTTTATTATAACTACAAGCACCAAGACTAGCAGCTATAATAGCAAATATAAGTATAGCTATATTCTTATGTTTATTATAATTTGGATTCATAATAATTTTAAATTAAAAACTGCTAGTACTTTCACAAGCACTAGCAGCAACAATAGAAGAAAAATTTTCAGTATTTATTTCAAATACAAATCTATATACCTCTGTATACAGTTCACATGAGTACTTCCAACAAATTTAAATGTTACTTCATCATCTTCAAGAAATATTGTAGTAGGATAATCATAAGCTTTATACTTATGAATAAGTCTTTTAGGAAGCTCTGTAAAATCTTTAATTTCAAGAGCTATTTCTTTAGATGATTTAGCAATAACAGTTTGAGTATTATTTATTGCTATAGAACAACCAAGACAATTCTTAGTCGTTATTATCAGGATTTTTCTTTTCATTTATCTGAGCAACTTTTTCAAAATAAGAACCATCAGGAGTAAAATGAACTCCTTCATTATTAAGAATAGTTTCATAAGTCTTTGCAGTATTCTTCAAATCTCTAAGAAGCAAAGCAAGATTAGCAAAAGTTACTTTATTAACTTTATCACTATTCTTAGCGTTCTCAATAAACTTACTTACATTATTAACTTCGATAGCAGTATGTGCGTGCTGCTTAATCATTTCTGATACCCACTTTTTCATATTGTTTACTATTTAAATTATTAATTATTTCTTTGCGGTAGAACCAAATCCACCATCACCTCTATCAGTTATACCAAGGTCTTCAAGATTCTTAACTGGTTCAAAACAAATTTGTCTATGATGAGGAATCTCAAGTTGACCAATAACATCACCAACCTCAATAGGTTTTGCATTAGTTATAATGGAACGGAATACAACAAAAAATTCTCCACGATAACTTTCATCACCAGTGCCAGGAGAATTAGGTATTACGTAACCCATCTTAGTAATACGTGAATTAGGACGTAAAGTAAGTGAATCACGATATTCAGTAGCAACATGAATACCGGTTCCACATTTAACACGACCATCTTTTGTAAGTTCAACACTAGTTGCAATTACATCACAACAAGCATCTGTAGCATGTCCATAAGCATGACCGTCTTTATCGCCTTCACTCATATAATGAGCATACTCTGGAATTTGTGCTTTAACTTTAGGGTCAAGCCAAATTTTAACTGGAACAAAATCAATAGCTGTACGAAGAGCTTCTTTAAGTTCTTTTTCAGCTAACTCTCTGTTGTCTGGAGTGTCTTTAAAAGCATTTGCATAATTAATCATTGCATCTGCTATACGATTACTTAATTGACTCATAATTTAATTATCTTTTGTTTTACGTTGTTGTTCAATATCTTTCTTTAGTTTATGTAAATTACCATTATAAATATAATTATGATTTACAGTAAATTGATTTTTACTAACACCATCAGGAACATCGATATAATCTTTAGTTCTCCTAATGACATTCATTTCTGTAAGTTCTTTAATACCTTTACTTATATTACCTTTATCATTATTATATTCTTTAGCTATAATTGTAGGACTAAGAATAATACTATTACAGCCATACTTTAAATGCTCCTCAATGTAACTAAATACTTGAGTAGCAGCAAGACTATGCTTTCTCATTTCTAGTACTATACCTTTACGAAGTTTAATCATTTCCTTATTATAACTAATAGCCGTAATATAAGGATTGTTAGAATTGTCTTTACTTATATGATTATTATCAGTATCTATAGTATTTATATCAAATCCAACATCACATATATCTTTAGCATAATTTCTATATAATTTATCCATATCACTATTATCATTATCGTTACACGCCTGCAAATATACATAAAAAGTTGTAAACTCATACAACTTTTGAATAAATTGTTGTAGTCGTTTACAACTTTTGTTGTGTAACGATTTGATAATCAATTACTTACAAGCTCTAATATAATATATATATATTAATGCTTGCTTTCATTTGCAGCACAAAGATAAGCATTATCATCAGTATTACTACTAATAATAAGTAGTTTAACGATACTTTAACCACTAACATCTTCTACGGGGCGGCTTTAGCTACTTCTAGTATTCTAGCACTAGTAGTTGCTCTATCCTCCCCGTAAAGAAGTGTATCAAAAGTTATATAGCTCCATATCTAATGCTTTTACCCATTCTCTAGCATCATCTTTATTATCAAATACTAAAGCTTCTGGAATATTAGGAACACCTTTATTTTCATCAATCATAATAGTGTAATTTACAACACTTTGGTTAGTATCAGCATAACTATTTACAGCACTAACTGTACCAACAAAGAATTTACCACTAATATGACTAAAAGCTAGTACCTCATCACCAACTTTGTAATGAGGTACTTTAAATTGATTTTCTTTTCTATTAAAATTAACTTGCATAAGCTACAACAGCATTAAGTGCTTTATTCATATTATTATTAGCACTACCCCAAACAAGACTATTCATACGTTTCTCACCTTCAAGATTAGCAACATTACAATAGAAACCAGTTACAGCATTATATGCGCCCCAAGCAGTACCACAAATATCTTTCTGACCGATACCATCATTATAGTAATCCATCATATTATAAAGTTGGTTAGCTTTACGAGAAGATATTTCAACTGCTTCAAGAAGTCTATAATCACGAGCAACAAGTCTAGCATAACCTTTATTAGGGTCATACTGATTAATTCGTTCAATCTCAGCAGGAGTAAGTTGCAATTCACAAAGATACTTATAAACTTCTTCGTCACTCATCTTAATAGTAGTAAGATGACGATAAAGTTCTTGAGCATCTAAAGCATGAGAACAAGCAACTTTAAGTACTTGAGCACCAAGTTCAAGTTTCTCTTTTATAGACTTAGTATGTCTAAGTCTGATATGACAAGAAGCTTTATCTAATGCTCCATTAAGCATATTAGTACAAATAACACGAACAGGAGTAATCATAATATCTACAGATGAACCACCATCATGTCCATTACTAAACACAAGATAATTATCTATAACATCATCTTTACTTACAGAAGTTTGTACTGGCAGCTTAGCACTAACATATACTTTTTCTCCCATATTAAGACAAGCAGCTCTATCCCAAATTGCTTTACCTTCACCAATAGCATTATTAAAGAAATTAAAAGCGTCCATATTTTGAACAACTTCATATTTATCTTTAACTATACCTAAAGGATAATTACAATCTGTACGATAGGTAGCATAAGCATTAGCACATTCACGATAAATATTACCATCATGTACAAAAGCATCTTCACCTAAATCGTTATTACTGCCTATTCTAAAAGGCATTTTACCTACAAGTTCACACTTTTGAACAGACCAATCAAGACCTGCTTTCTTCATTACATCTTGTGCAGTTACACAATCAGATACGTCTTTACCGATAGCCCAAGGAAGACCACCACGATTAAATTTACTCATAACTCAGCGTTATTAAATTGTTAAACATTAAATTAAATATTATCAAAAGGAAGAGCCTCTTGATTATCTTTACTTTCTCCTGTATAATTAGGATTCAAATCCTTAACATTCCATGTATCTCGTAATACATCTGAAACAAGAATTACTGCACTAACTATATGTTTCTTCAAATCTTCTCCATTATATTTAAGATACGAAGCATTAGTTATAGCATCAGATAAATCATCAGCTAGAATATTAATTGAAAGAAATGTATTATTCTTTAGTTTAATATTTGTTTTAACACTATATACATTATTCATAACTTTATTATTTATATTAATAAGACTTTATATTTATAACACCTATAGCAGAATCATAATCTACACTATTTGCATATATATCATCTACCATAACTTGACAGTCTCCATTAGTTTCTTGGAGACTGTTAAGCTTTTGTATTAATTCTGAAATTCTCATATTATTTGATAGTTAAATTATCGTTTTCAACAATTTCAGCAATATTGGAAACACAACCATCATCTTTAATTTTAACTTTCATAAGTTTCTTATCAATACTAGGTTTAAATTTCCAACCATCACGATTAACAGCTCCAACATTAGTCATAAGCTGATAACCATCACCCTTGAGAAGGTCTGTAAGTTTAACTGGAACAGTAACCTCGATATTAACATCATCAAGGTCTTCTATTTCAATTTCACTACACTCGTAATTACCAGATTCTTTAGCAGTATTAACAATAGCATCAAGTAACGCTTGTTCATCTACTGAAGAATTTTGATTAAGAGTACCGGTATATATACCATTAGCAAAAGTTACTTTAAGCATATCATTAATAGCGTCAAGTTTCTTACTATTAACTTCAACAGTTTCACTTTTACGAATAGTTACTTTACCTGTACCCCAATCAATCCACTTCTTACCTTTCTTGTCTGCTACACCATATTTCTTAATAGCAAACAAAACAAGATTAGTAAGACCTTTAATTGTATTCTCTTTAGACTTCTTGAGTTTAGCAAGTCTATCAGTCTCAGACTTAATAGCAAGAAGGTCAGCTTTAAGCTTATTAATAAAGTTAGTAATACTCTTAACTTTATTAGTCATTTCCTGACCATTAAGCTCAAGCTTTTTCTCAATTTCTGGAGTTATTTCTCCACCTGCTTCTTCAATCTCATCATAAAGAGAATAAAGCTCTCTATCAATATCAAAAATACTTTTTCCCATATTAATTTTTATTATTTACATAAACATATTCTCTATCGAGAAATCTACTATCACTACTTATAAATGTAGAATTAATCTTTCCACATTCTTTGCAACGAGAAACAATGTTGATACCGACAACAGTATCGCTATCAACATCTTTAACCTCTACTTCTTTAATAACTTCATATTTATGAAGTCCGATAAAACACTTTGCCATATTACTTAATTGATAAGTTTATATCTATATTATGACTGGCTTTATTTAATTCAGAAGAGTAATTACGACCTACAGTAACACGAATATCAACTTCAGGATTAGCTGTTTCAAAATCACTAATTAATTGAAGAATATTCTTCTTTAAATTCTCTGCACGTTCTTTTACTTCTTTAATAGTCTTTTCCATAATCTTATAAGTTTAAATGAGTTTCTAAATTATTTAGTACACACAAAGGACATTCATCAGTTGTCATATAATGAACTTCATCAGGATTATAACCATTACTAATTAACCACATTTCTGCAATTATATTAGTATCTGTATTACAATCTTTATCAACTTCTGCATCAAAGTCACTTATATCAGTAACTTCAATTTGTCCCATATTATAATTTAATATACTTATCCACATGTTGTAGCATTGATTAAATCATTAACTTTATCAGCAAGCACTTTAGCCATAGGATGAGGAGCTCCGCTAACACCATTAGAACGTAAATCAATATAATGATTCCAATCGTCATCAAAAGCAGTATGAACTACTTGAGTTTTAGTATTAAGAGGAAGAATTTCTCTAGCTTGTTGTGCGCTCCAACCAAGTTCACGAGTTTTACGATAAACTAAATCACAAACTTGAAGACCATAAAGAAACCAATCTACACTATTCCAACTATATGTATATTGTTTTTCAATTACATTATTGTCAAAAATTTCATTATCATTAAATAAACCTTCACGATAATCACGACCTTCATTATCAGTGTCATCTTCTGGAATCCAAGGAAGTTTAGCAACAGTTATTCCATTACCAAATTTACCTTTATCATAAGCACAAAATCTAGTAGATTCTTCAGTAATGCTATTAGCTCTATGACGATTAAGTTCACGACTAGCACCAATATCTGTTATAAAAGAAACAGTATGTCTTGGACTATAGTAAGGACAATTAGGAGTTGTATCTATAAACTCAAGAGTATCAATAGCATGACTTTCTATTATTACTCTGAGATTTGTAGTAACATAAAGATAACCATCGTGATTATAGCTTCTACTATATTTATTGGCTCTGTATATTGCTTCCCACATAGCAGCAGCTCTTGGCATAAAACTAGGGAATTTAATATGAACTGTTGCATGTTCACATACACTAAGATGACATTTTATAATATCTTTATTTTTATATGGTTGATTAGCAACATCGTTACCTCTAAATAAAGTTCTAACTAAGAAACCATAATCAGTTTCACCATTATTTTTTGGAACACTTTGATAAGCAACTCTTGCACATCTAGCTATATGTTTCCAAATAGCATCAAGGTCATAACCTTCTTGATTCCAAAGTTCAACACTAGGATTTACAACTTTAATCATATTATTTACTTTTTACGTTTAACAAAATCTTTTCCAGCGGCATAATCGTTAGGAGACATAGCAACTACATTTTCTTTATGTTCGCTAGTAACAGGAATTTCTTTATCATCAGCAGATAAATTATATACATATCCATCTTTATCTTTACAAAGATGCTCGAAACCATAAGAAGCTATAATTTCATTAGTCACATCTCTTTTACTGGTCTCTTCAATAAGAATAAGTTTATCTGTTTTAAGAAGAGTAGAAATATCAACGAAAACTGTCTCTACCCGCCCCGTAGAAGGTATGGTAGGTTTAAGTCCACAATCACTAGCTTGCCAAGCCAATAACATATTACAATAATTACCTAAATCTTGAATAGTATCAAACATACTTTCATCTTCAACATTAGGATTACTATAACCTTGAAAATCATCTTCAATAAGATGAATCAAACGATTAGCTTTATCAAACATTCTAGCTAGACCATATCTATATCCTAGCTTATCACAACCTTTGTTAAAAGCATTACCATAATCAGCATTCTTTTTAGCCATAAGATTAAGCATTTTGTTTTGCTGGTCACGTAATGCAACAACTTCAGGAGTTACAAGGTGCTCTGGAACTATCCCATTAAGCACCGTTTTCCAATACTTTAAATCACTTTCTGTCATAATTGTTATTTTATTAAGTTAAATATCTATTGTTCCCACAGCTTCGATAGTTCTTCCACTACTTAAATGAATCAAATGATTTTCCATACATTCTTCGGTAGTTCTATCTAGAGGAAAACTAAGTCTATCTTGCAGATTATAATATCTAGCAAAATCTTTAATATCATCAAACCAAAGAGTATGACAACCTATTCTAAACATCCATTCTTTATAACCTAAATCTTTATAAGTATTTTCACAAGGATTTTCATAATGATTAATATCAGTAAATTTGCCAACATAACTAGCTCTTGAAACACAGAATGAACCAATTTTAAACTCGTTATATTTAAATTGAAATTCAGTTTTACCACTAATAATATAATCAACATATAATTGATTAAATATATTAATAGCAGTTTCAAGAGGAACTAAAGCACCTCTACTAGTTTCAACCCAATTAGGTTTATCTGGTCTAATTCTAAGTTTAGTATTAGGAAATATAGTATGATATAATACACTATCTATAGCTTTAATTCCTCTAGTATCAGGATTTGCATAATATCTAGTATAATGAATTTCTTTTTTTGTACCTCCTTTTCGCCATTCATCAATAGTTTGATTAGCTTTAGCTAAAGCTTCTTTATAATTCTTTTCAGTTTTAACTTTATATTCAGCTTCTCTTTTACGAAAAGATTCTTCCTCAGTTTTATCTTTAGCTTCTACTTCTGTAACATATTCATCAGACCATTTCTTATTAAGCTCTGCCCAATTAGTTCCTTTATGAAGACAAAACTTTGTATAGAACTTACATTTTCTAATATGTTCTTTTTGTTCATCAGTAAACAAAGCATCATTAAGAATAGCATTAATAGAAGGAAAATTAACTTTGTAATTATTGATATAAAATACTTTATCTGATAAAGGTTTACATCTAGGAATAAACTTATATTTCTCTACAAGAGTTTTAATCTCTACAAAATATTTATTTCTATTATCTGCAATATAATTATTGTAAGGAATACGTTTACTTATAGAACTAAGTACTTTATATTCATTATAAAACGTTTCAAGATACTTTTTAATAAGATACTTTGTATACATTTTAATAAGTATCTTCTTATTCTTCGGTTCAGTTATATCATAAATAGGAATATCTTCATCAGTTTTATAAATAGTATAACCTTCAGGAAGACCACGTTCAATATAACAAGCATATTCAGTTCCTTCTTTAATTACAGCTATTTTGCGTTTACGGTCAATACGAGCCATACAAGCTCCTTTAAGACCACCACACCAGCCTTCTCTATCCCAACTATTTTTAATATAATAAGGAGTAAGTTTAACTGCTAATGATATTCCTCTATGAAAGAAATAACCATAAGCAAAACAATAGCAGTGATAACTACTATCATAATATCCATACTCATCACGATGAATACCTTCATGGATACCTTCGCTTTTAGTAACAGCATGTCTAATTCTTTGTTTCTTAGGTTCAGCACCTACTTTACTTTTAGTCATAAGTTGTATATTTTAAAATGTTTTACAATAAATATTTTAAATTGCATGATTGCGAACAGCATAATAAAGAAACATTAAAGCTCCTATTATTATATAAGGTACAATAAGTACTAAACAACCAAACCAACCACTATTGTAATCTTCATTAGTCATATTATTAAGTTATTTAATATTTTAATTTTGTTTCTAACGAATTAAATTTAGTTATATGAATAACTAATAAGCGAGTATAATAAAGCCGCTCACGTACGAAGTAAAGTGGAAATCTGCCACATCTTCTACGGGGCGGCTCTAGCAATTTAATGTTATATGTTCAACTGATACACTTCACCATCAGGTTGAGCATCAACAAGTTTAACTTCAATATTAGCATCTACAGTCATAGAATTAAGAATAGAATCTTCAATAACTTCTTTAGGAATTGTAAACTTTACTCTACTATAATTATCTTTATTAGTTATACTAAATCTGCCATCAACATTATTCATACTAACAGCAAGAAAATAATCATGTCGTTTATTAGTTTCATTCCATCGTTTCATAAGCTTATAGAACATTCTAAACTTTATTTCTCGACTATACAATCTTCTAAACTTTGGAGAATACCAAGTTTTATGTTTATCTAATTCTTCTTTTACATTATCATAAGCGTTTAAATTCATTATTGTATCTACTTTTGAATATCAACTAACTTGCAATGGAAGGGCACGTTCTTAACACCCGACCTTTCACGAAACTCACAAGTTGCAAGTTTACCAATAAAATCTTCTTTATGTTTAAGAATATATTCTTGTCTTGAATGGTCAAAATTACCAGTAGCTTCAAACAGTTCATCATTAATGTCATTTTTAAGAACAAACTTACAAAGTGTAGTTCTAACTCCTTCAGGAATAACATCAACAATCTTAAACTTAGCATCATCAACTCGTTTATATTTAAGCATAGCTAAATTACGAGCACCAAATTGATAAGCAGAATTAATATCACGAACAATAAGACCTTCAAAACCAAGACTAATAAACTTATCTCTGAATCTTGTAGCATCATAAATATTATTGATATTAATATCAGGTAATAATACAAGTTTACTCTTGTTATTAAGATGTTGTTCGTAAGTATCAAAAGTATAACATAGTCTACTTATGTTATCAATCTTAAACTTACGTCTAGCTTCATAACTCATATTATCAATAGCAATATCATAACACCAATATTGAAGAAGTAGATGTTGAGGAAGCTTTTCATTCTTAACAAAACTATTAATATCATTTACTTTATAACCAGGAATATAAAGTTCACCATCAAGGCAAGCTCCTTCTTCAATCATAGCATCAAGTAAATCATCTTTAATAGCTGGAAGAATTACTTCATCCATCCAAGTAAGTTTAGAAGTCCAATCAGTACCTTCTCTAGAACGATAAGTAAGTCTAACAGGATTAAACATATCATTAGTTTGTTCAGCACCAACAATACATCTAACACCATTAATTTTATACTGACCTAAATAACTACGTTTATCAAAAGGTTTGTTATCTTTAAGTACTTTTGCAAGCATTGGAAGAACAAAACCTTCATCAGTAGTATTATTCTTTGGGAGATAAGTATTAAGAAAGTTAAGAAGATTAACATCACCTTCTATTTTTAAAGGAGCATTATCTTTAAGTTCAGAAGCTTCTTTATATCCTTCTTTACGTTTAGCTTTAATACGAGATTCTATTTCGTTACCTCTACTAAGTTTAGCTTTAATTATTTCACTATGTTTATGTCCTCCTACAACACCATAATGAACTATATACTCATTATCTTGACCCCATTCATGAATACTCCATGAAATAGGGTCGCCTTTAGCATTTCTTTTAAATAGTATCATATATTAATTTTAAGTTTACTAATAAGTTTAGCTCTAGCTTGAGCATTTAACTGAGCAGCACTTTGAGTTTTCTCTTTCTTAGGTTTTTCAAAACCATCAAGAGTTCCTTCTTTAGCTTTCTTTCTAGTAGTACGAGTAGTCTTCTTTAAACCTTTCTTCTTATCATATACGATAGGAGGATTATCTTCTTCATATTTAAGATTACGTTTATGTAAAGCTACAAGTTTAGAAACATATTCGTCTTTTTTATTTTCATCAATCCACCCTTGTTCAAGAGCATAATTAATTCCATGTAGAGTACGACTAACTTCATATTGATAAGGAGTACCAATAGTTTGCATCATTCTCATATCATCTTTAATACGAGAACAATCAAGACGAACACAAGCTTTAGCAACAAATTCATCAGCACCACAAGTACTAATATCTTTGATAGCCATAGCTTTAACTTGTTCATCTATTACCATAGTATAAGCTTTTGGAAATCTTACCATTGTTTAGCTATTAATCTGAATATTACAACTTTATCTGGTTTACCTAGACGACCATGAGCATATTGAGCCATAGCACCAATATCATCAGTTTCTCTAGTTTGATACATTTTCGTAGGTGTTTTACAAGTATGAGTATCATAATCGTAATTAAGAGGAATATGAACAACATCTTTAAAAGGAATTAATTCATTTAAAGCATCATAATCTTCAGTACCATCATGAAAATCTACTTCTCCATACGAAAATATATTGTCTTTATCAAGGTCAAAAGTAATACCACCTCTAGTTATAGAAATAGCTCTACCTTTATCAAGTAGAGCTTCTTCTTTATCACTTATCCAAGTCATAAGGATGCGACTTTGTGATTTGATTTTATTACCAGCTTTCTCAGTATGGCAAATCACAGTCTGATAATCTTTTGAAATAGGCATCGGTATCACTCTTATCTTTTCTGTATCGGATTTCGACATATCTAATAGTTTCTTTAATAAAAGTATCTATTTCATCATTATTGAATTTATCATGTAAATCAGCAAAATCTTTACACTCATAATTCTCAAGTCCAAATTCTCCACGAGTAATAAAAAGATAAGGAATGCCATAAGTTTCTAAAAGATAATTAGCACCATCACGTCCAGTCCTATCAAAATCTAGAAGACTAACAATCATACCTTCATTATTAAGTCTTTTTCTAAGCCAAGTATATTCATTAGATTTAAGTCTATAATTTTCACTAGGAAGATTAACAACTCCAATATTAAGAGTTTTTCCATCCGCCCCGTAGAAGATATGTTTGCTTAGATGACTACCTAAACTTAATCTATCTTTACTAGACTTAGTTATAATAATATAATCATAATCTTCTCTTTCTAGATTAGGAAGACCTTCAAGTACATTACAATTAGTTACAAACTTTAATTCCTTAGTTCTATCACGTAATGGAAAATATAGTTTAATAAGATATACTCCAGATTTATTACGACCAAGCATATAAGCATAACAAGGGTCATTTTTAGCATCTTTATATTTAGGAGTAGGATTAGTTACTCTATCAATATAATATTGCTCAACTGGAATAACAAAATGAGTATTAAGATAATTCAAATCTACATTTAATTTAGCCCATATAGCTTTATCTTGACGATTCCAACTACGAGGAACAATTTCAATAATAGCTTTTTTATTACGAGCTTTAACGAGAGCATTCTTTATAGATTCGTCTACATCATAATCATTAATATGATTATCAATTTCATACGAAAACGTTCTATAAATATGACTTAGTACAAAATAAAAATCTTGTTTATTATTTGTACTAATTGGTCTTTCATATACAATACTTAGTACGTAAGCTACTACACCATACACATCATCAAAGAAACCAGCACCACCAAAATCACGAACTTTAAGTCTACCCTTGGCATTGTATGCAATACCCATACTACCATCAGTATCATCATCACGAAATACAGAAGTAATAAGATGATTATGTTCAACACAATCTCTAACTACTTCTAATGGTATATCTAAGTATTTACTTACAATTTCTTCTTGACTTACTCTAGATTCTATAAAAGCTTTTGTAAGTTTACTTGTGTTAGCATTACGTTTCATATTGATAAAAAATTAGGGGCAACAACAGTATTACTACCATCGTTACCCCTTAGAACATTAAACTTTAGTTGAGAATTAGTAGGCAAAGAGATAACTCTTCACTTATCTACTTAGAATGGAAGGTCATCTGTAGCAGTTGGGTCAAATCCAGCACCAGCAGGAGCACCACCAGCAAACTCACCACCAACAGGAGGAACTACAGCACCACCAGTCATACCAGGCATACCAGGAATACCAGGAACACCAACAGTAGGAGTCTTATTAGTCTGCTTAGGAGTAATACTTTCCTTAACCTTATCGATAGCAAGAATAACAGGAGGAAGAATTTTTCCTTCCTTCATCTTAACTAGCTCAATAGCACCAGAACCAACAAATGAAGTAAACTGCAAATCTTTGCTCTTATCAACATCTACCCAATCACCTTTACGATTACGAGTAGCACGAAGCAACTTAATCCAACAAGAAATAGGTTTACCATTACCATCCTTAAAGCAAGGCTTAGCAGTAGCACCATCAGCAAGATTAAATTGACCATTAAGCATAGCAGCAACATTCTCAAAGATGTGACGATAACCATTAAGAACATCTTGTGCATCTACTGCATTATACTCCAAATTGCCATTCTCATCTTCAGTATAATCTTCAAATGTAAGAGTAAGAGCATCTTCCTCTTCAACAGTCAGTTCACGACCTTTAAGATAGAATACATCAAGAAGATGCTTTGTCCAATTAAGAAGAGCATCTACTTGCCAAGCATTCTTACCACCAGGAATAGTATCAACATTACTCTCAACTGGGAAGAAAGTCTTAGTAACATAACGACGTTCCTTAATATTCTCATGATTACTAGCAAAAGTAACCACAAGACGAGGCATTTTAAGACCGGCAAAAGAATTACCTTCTCCACTCTGAGACCACTCTACACTTACAGAATCAAGATGAGCCATGAATAAACCATTAGCTGGGCTAGCATCTTTCTCATGAAATTTAAGACGAGCAGCGGCTACTGTGTTATTACTAATACCTCTACGATTCTTCTTTACAGCACCATTTGCAACTGCTGCTGCTTCTTTTGTTACATCTGTCATAACTTAATTAAGTTTTAAACGTTTATATTAATTGATTAAAAAAGGGAACTGATTTGCTCAGTTCCCTATAATAAAAAGCGAATGAATATCTAATGAATGAACTAATTACTCAGCAGGTTCAGCAGCCTTATTAGCAGCTACACGAGCAGGCTTCTCATCAGTGTACTCACCAAGAGGATAATAGATAACATCAACAATCTTATGACCATCGTTGAACTTACCTGTCTCACCAGCCTTAACATCAACAGAGAATACACGCTTCAAAGCAGTCTTATCTTCCATATCAGCTTTAAGCTGCTCCCAGTTATTTGTATCAGAGAAGTTAAGCTTCAGACCAGTACCAACTGCATTACCACTAGCAGCAAGCTTACAACCACTGAATGCCTGAGTCTGTGGACTCTGCATCTCATCAACTGTATAATGCTCCTTAATCTCATCATCTGTAGCATCCTCATTAAGGTTGTAAGCAGCAATGAGCTGAGCACGATTAGCAGCAATGATAGCATCAACATTCTCATCATAAAGCTTCTTCTTCTCTTCCTTAGTAAGACGAACAGCTACAGTAGCTTCTGAACCATCCTTCTTAAACATAGGAACACCCTTAGCAATATACCAAACAGTAAGAGACTTAATACAAGCTTCTACACCCTCAGAAGTTTCAAGGTCGAAACCATTATTCTTAGCATACTCCAACAAATCGGCATTTTCCTTAGCCATTACAAGTGCTTCAACATCAGCGATATTATTAGCAAACATAATGTTATCACCAGGCTGCAAACCAAGAGCCTTAGATACAGAACCTGTGATAGCGAAACCACCCTTAGTAGTAGCAACAATAAGCTGAGGCTCAGCATTAACTACACTACTCTTAACACCACTTGCAACTGCTGAAATACCGAATGATAAACCGTTAATCTTCATAACTTTAAATATTTAAATTGTTAATAAAATAATTATATAGTATAATACTATTTACACACTAAATTGTTCCTTACTCTGGAGAAACTTCACCATTAGAAATTTCTTCAATATTTACAAAGTCTTCATCATTAGGAACTGAATTGGCAAAGACTTCGGATAATTCATCGTCTGACATAACACCCATAAGAATATCACTAGCTATATCACGAGCACCATACATAAAAGCACGATGTCCAATCATGATACGAGTATATTTCTTAAAAGTATCTTTAGTAAATAAGTCAGCCGTATTAGCTTCTGTATAAGAGAAATGTCCTACAGCATGAGTTTCAACTACTTTACCATATATTCTCTTAAACCTAGTAAACTTATATTCAGTAACATAATCTGTAGGAGTAGCCTGAGTTCTAATAACAGGAAACTTACCTTCTTGAGCTACTTTCATAGCTTGTGGTAGATTAATGCACTTAATACATTGTTCGTTAATTTGAAATTCGTTGTATATTCTACCTTTTAAATCTTTATAATATTTAAGAGGATAAACACCAACTATTTCATCGTCTGTTTTACTTTCAGCTTCTGCTTTGGTACGACATTTAACACAATACTGTGGAAGTAGTGTCTCATCATAAACATTATTGCCATCAGTATACTTATACTGAGGTACATAATCTTTAGTAGTTTCCCAGACTATACCTGCCCTTGACAACAACGCTTTGACGATATGAACATCAACACCGGTTTTACCATTAATTACATGGATATGTTCTATACAAGTACTAAAAGGTAATCTTAAATCTTGTGCTCTCATAAGAATAGCAAGACCTTCATTTACACTCTTAACACCGCCTTTTTCTGTAGCAATAATCTTCTTTAGAAATACTTCTGCATTAGCAAGTTGTTTCTCATCAAGAAGATTTAGAACATGAATACCAGTATTAACATCATCTTGTCTAACAATCAAACTACGATTGCTACCATTTTCATCTTTAGTATCATTCATTATTTCAAAGAGCTTATTAGTTCGTTTTCTAATTTCTGCTGCAAAGATAAGAACTTTTTCTTAATCAACAATACAATAAGCATTATTATTATCAACTTTAACATTTCTATCAAAATCGTTAATTATTGTATGATTGGCTGGAACAGTCCTATCTTCTAGTTTTTTCTCCTCTAATGTGCTTTTATAGAATAAGGTATATAATAGTACCTCATTACTGAAATGAACCTTAGAAAGCCTATAAAAATAGCTCTCAATAGTATCACATAGCGGAGAAGTGATTATAACCAAATCAATATCAACATCTAAAGACTTGTCAGGTGATGCACCACAAGAAATTACATTTATCTTATGGCTATTCATAAGTTTCTGTGCAAGTTTCTTTTGAGCAATAACACCTAGAAGTTTAGGTTGACCTTTCTTTGGACCACTCTTTATAAGAATAGGATTTCCATAATCATCTACAGCAGGAACGTTATCTACTTTATCATGGCAATTAGCACAAATCCTTTTACCAAATTTATCATTAAGATAATCAGTAACAATATTAGCAAATTCACCATACTTGTTTATAATGAGTATATTCTTGTCTAAATTATCATTGACTATATCTAAGATATAACTAAGTTTATCTTTAGAACTAGCAAGTTTAGTACTACGTTCTCTAATAATATTATAAATACTATCAGCACGTTCTTTAATAGCAGAAGGACTATAAAGTTTATCTATGTCTCTATTAAATTCTGAAGACATATCTAAATGATTATCCCAACCATTAGTACGAGCAATAGCATCACATATCATCATACTAGAACAATTAGTATCACTATTTCCCAATCTAGCATACTTAATATTATCAAAGTTACCAAATATAGCTAGAGCAGTAGAAATTTCCCTATTATAATAAGTCATTTCTTTATCTAGTTCGGTATCAGGTGTTATAGTTAACCCTACCAAACACTCTTTTACGGGGCGGTTAGTTCTAACTTCATCAATAACATTTTGACTAAAGTTACCAATACTAGGAGCAACAGTATAGAAATCATCCATAGTTTTATTATCTAGTAGTTTACTAAGTATTATTAGCTTAAACTTAGACTTTTCTATCATAGCTATATGTACAAAATGAAATATACTAGGATTATAAATTATAGTCAGTAAAGGACTATAATCATTAATATGTTCAGCAGCATATTCAGTAGTTAAAATCCTAAGACTTCCATTATGTATTACAGTACGAAAAGAATTATTCCATATTTCATTGTTCAAAGTAGTTAGATAACTTTCAATACTACTTCTATCTGCAAAATCTTTCACAATAATAACAACATTAGTCGTAGGAGACTTATTGTAAAGTTGTGGAAGAATATAAAGCAGAGGTCTTAGAGCATCAAAAGGAGCAGGTATTACAAAAGTACCTATTCCTTTATTTAATCTCCAAACATCAACAGCATTTAAATAAACTTGTTCTTCTGTCATTATTCTTCTTCATTATCAAATAAACTATTATACATACCAAAGTTCTTTTTTAATAGAGCTTTTCCGCTAAGAGTTTTATTCTTTGTATTGCCTTTTTGATTAGGACTTATTCCAAGCTTAATAGGATTTATAATCTTATAAGCTTCTTCATAATAATAAGCATAATTTATATTACGCTCACTAATGTCTTTATCGTCAAGCAAATTAAGAATTTGAACTGGCTTTCCACTAGCTAGTACACTACGTTTACCAGTAAGTTTATGCTCTTTCATAATCACAACTCCTCTAGTAGATACATAGAAACGAACATGAGGTTGACTACGAACTTCAACACGTTTTCCATCTACTACTTTTTCATAAACAACTTCAAACTGTTTACCAACATTTTGAGTTTTACAAAAATCAAGAACATCTTTATGATTACAAAGAGTTTCCATTACAGATACACCATGAGCAAAGTACTCAAATACAGCAGTAGCTACAATAGGCATATCATAACCTTTTTTAAGGTCTTTGATATACTGCTTTGGGTCAAGAGCACCTTTATACTCAAGTTTATCGTTACTTTGAATATCAAAATAATTATTTACATTAAGACTAACAAGCATCTTATAATGTTCATCATCAGCAGACATTCTATTAGTCTCATTCCATTCCTTGCAAATTTGATTATAAATATCAATTTTATCATAAGGAAGCTTTATAACGATACCATCTGTATTAGCACTAACAACATGTATTCCAGCAAGTTCAAGAGATTCACAAAGAGTCATTGTCATTAACTGACCATTAATTGTAACTCTCATTTGTGCAAGTCTATCATAAAGCCAATAATTTTCATAACCATATTTACCATAAATAGCATTGATTACAATCTTTAATGCTTCAGCTGCTAGACTATTATGTACACCAGGAACTACAAAACCATCTTCATCCTTAGTATGTTTACACTTAACACGTGTCTGTTTAAAGTAATCTACCATGTTTACAAACACCTTAGTATTGAGATGTTCAGGTACTACTTCATAGCTAATCATTATACTCGGATAGTAGGATGTATAATCATGATGAACATAAACATATTTATTAGTACTTTTAAGTATTACAGGTTTATCTTGAGTATGAATACCTCCAGTAGCTAGAGTATATGTTGTACCATAAAATTCTATTTCACGTACAAAACTATCTTTATTAGTTCTATATATTACAACTTTCTTCATTTCTTCAAGTAAATCTTGAAGTTGTTTAGTCTTAAACTTAATATGAGGAAATATAATACGTTTAAACGATAAAGCAGTTCTTTGAGTACGAAGATTTTTAAAAGCATCTTCTTTAAGTCCACTACGTTCAGAATAGAACTTATTAAGAAGTTTATCAGCAATATTGCTTCTAGCACTACATAGAAGATTAAGTTTAAAAGCATGACCTAGACTATATCTAAGTTTAATCTCATCAGGCTTTTGTCTAGCTATCTCACAAACAAGAAATACATCATTCTTATTATAATGAAGCATAGGCTTTATATATTTAGGCATAAGATACCTATCAAAGTCAGCAGTAAACAAATGATTTAATTGTTCATTTGTCATACCTTTATATTCATCTTTTTTCCTATATACATCACCTTCTTCATCATCTATTGGAGGTAGCTTAAAATCGAGAAGATTATACCATTTAAGATTAATGCTAACTTGCTTCAAACTTTTACCATACTTCTTACGTTCGCCAGTATCTTTATCTACATTTACTCCAGCAGAATTAAGAGCATAAACTTTAAACAAATCAACAGTTACATAAGGTAATCTATACTTACGAATAACATTAAGTAGAGGGTCATTCCATAAAGCATCTTTATCATCTTGTAGAGATATTAGTTTATTATTCACTTCTTTAAGAAATGAACAAAGTTGTTTACTAGTATCAAAACGATTCCAATACATAAGAAAAGCTCTAGTCATCATATCATCATAAGCTTGATTGTTATAGCCAAATAAATCATATCTATCTACAGTACCATCATCTTTAGTTATAGGACGCATCTTCTCAAAGAAGTCTATCAACTCTAACATCTGTGAATCATCTGTATCAGTAATATAAAATATCCAACTCTTTATACTATCAAGTCTAGATTTAATTTCTTCAACTGTTAAAGTATCAGTTAAAGCGCCTTTACAATCTGCAAATTTATCAAGATAATCTCTAACATCTACAAAAGTAAATGAAATCATATTCTCAAATACTTCTAAGTCTACAGCTAAACTATGAATCATTTATCAATTTAATTATTTCCATTCCATTATAATTATTATCTTTACTAGCAGTAAGCCATTTAACTAGACGATTACGAAATTCATCGTATTTATTATCATCTATAAACTTAATAAAAGGAGAGTAATTTGTACTGTAAACATAAGGAGCTATATAATATAGTTTATCTTTACCTTTAGTAATATCAAAACCAAAATTAGTAGCAGCATTACCAAGAAGCATTATCTTCTTGATATTATTAATTCTAATATCAGCAAATGTATGAAGCATACATCTATTAGCTATATACTGATTTACAGGACAACGTTCATCAAGCTTACAACGAATAAGAGGAACAATATAAGGGTCTAGTTGTTCTAGACCCCCCGTAGAAGATGTGATAGTTTCTTTTACTATTTCCACATACTTACTAAAAGTCATTCCTCTATTCTTATAAGCATTATAATCAACATTTGGTACAACAATAATCATACCTGACATTGGATTACCAACACCATCAAGACATTTGCACTTAGTATTAAACATACCTAAAGCACAATCATCACATACGTTGGAAGCCATAAGGTTATAAGAAAGTATATGGAAGACAAGTACCTCCAGGATATTTAGCAATAGTCATAAGACTTGGAAAGTTACAACCATTTTCAATACGTTTACGAGCTTTAATTTTATCACTTCTTTTCATAATTAATTAATCTTTGCTAGGTTCAACATAATCTTCTACTTTATCATAATAATTAACATTATAATTGTCATAAATAGAAGCACTAAACATGTATATATTATCATGTTTGCCCCAAGTTTTATCTAGTTTACGTTTGTAACCATAAACAATAACTGTACCATCAACGCTAGCTTCAAGTTTAGCAACTTTATAATACTGACGTTTAACACCCAAGCATTATTAGATTCAGTTACATAAACATCACCAACTTTAATAGGACAATTAGCAAGAATATCAGCAGTTGCTGCGTCGTTAAGAGCATTCATACGATTCTGATAATCTTTCTTTATTTCATCTTCTTTATTAATGTAACATTGTACACGTTCTTTAAAAGAAGGAATATTACTTGTATTACACATTTTATTTAATATTTTAATTTTCGATTTTAGCGCATCAAACAATTTTCGTGATTAATTAATCGACTAAACTATTCAAATCGCTCAAAACTCAACAAAATTGTCATCTGATGAATTTGGTATCACTTCGATGTTCCATTCTGCCAGCGAAAACTCAACACTTTCATAAACATAATCAGGACGAACAACAACACCTTTATGATAATTATCATCAATAATAACAATAGTAGCATCTAAGAGAGTACCAATAACAGTACGACTATTATCTTTTTTGGTTAACTTTACAGTATCACCAAGGTTCAAATCATTTTCATCAAGAATACCATTAGATATAGTATCTTTAATTCTAGCTACATCTTGTTCTTTTTGTTTAAGAACACGAACTAGTCTAACAAAGCTATTATTATCAATATCCATATCTCAAATATACTTTTTCTTTAGCTCTACTAACAGCAACATAAAGTCGTTTATTAATATCACTAGCATTAGTGTATGGTCTACCATATTTATCATAAACAATATCCATAACATCTACCATGCTTACATTGTAAGTTGAGCCTTGCGATTTATGACTGCTTATTGCAAAACCATAATCTAAATCTCTATAATAAAGAATAGAACCATCAGGTCTACCAATATTAACAAGAAGAAGACATGATTCTTTAAATTTATAATAAGCTTTCCATTTAGAAGCACGAATATCTTTACGAGCATTCTTAGCTTGTTGAATTAAATCATCAGCAATCTTACAATACATAGCCATAGTATATTTATCTCTATGGTCTATAATAAATAATGGAGAAGTAACTTGACCGCCAAATACAGCTTGAAATTTAACCATGAAACCTTTAAGTTCATATTGTGGATGAGTATAGTTAGCTATCTCTTTTACAATATAATCTTCACTATTCTGAATAATTGCATCATTAAATTGGTCAACAATAGTAACATAAGAAGTAATTAAATCATTCTTAGTAATAACAGATTTTTCACTGTCTTTAATTATACTTTCTCTAATAAATTTATTCCAATTAGAAACAGCTTTATTAGTATAAGATATAACTTTGACATAATCAGTATTATGAGTAATTTCTTCATCACTAAATTGTTTCACAACTTCTTGTTGAAATTGAGCAGAATTACAAACTACAAATCCTTTAGTCATAGTATTATCAAATTTACTACGATTACGAGATATGTAATTTAAGAAGTTAAAAGTTCCATTATAAACATCACCACGAAGAAGTTCAGTAAGAGTTCTTATAGGATTATCTTCATCTTGTCGTACAATCTGTGTAAGTCTAAAAGATGTAACACCTTTAAAAGCATAACTATCTTTCTCGTTTACGGGCGGGATTTGGGCATCATCCGTAACCTTAATACTTTCATATTAAGCCTGACTATATCTTATTGATTAACTTTAGCCCAAGCATCTAAATCTATACAACCATTATTAATAAGATTTTCTCTATCAGATTTACTCATAAAGAAAAAGTCTTTAAAAATAAAATGTTTATGAGATTTCTTAACACCATTATATACTTGATTTACAACTTTAGGAGCAAAACCATCAGCAACAAGTTCATCATTACAATAATATGTTTTCTTATAAGTTCCATAAATATCATAGCATATTACTATTTTTCTATTTCTAGAATTAGGAATAAAACTATAATCTTTATTTTCATTATAATCTTTAGCATATATCCATTGATAACCTTGTGCAATATTTCTTTTTCCTAAACAACATTGTGCTATTTGTTGAGGGTAAAAACCTGCTAGTTCTTTAGCTTGTTTTGCAGAATCCCAACGTTTAACTACATTTCCAAGTATATCTATTTGAATAACAGGTATAGATAAAGGATTTTTAGAATACTTATTTCCATAATTACCATTAGTATTTCCATAAAAATGTTTATTATAAAAATAATTATTTTCTCCTTGTCTTCCTATTATTTCTCCACCATCATCAACGTTAACTAAACAACCAGTATTATCAATAAGTTTTCCATATTGAGCAATGTATTTAGCTTCAAGTTTAAGACATTCTTCAGTAGAAGTACAACGATGCAATATTTTAACAGTAACATTATCAACATTACCATCTACTTTATTAATCCAACCGCTATTTCTATTATTAGAAGTAATATCAAATGCTCTATTTATTGTACCTTGTCCAATATAAAATGGTTTATCTTCATCATTATAATAATGAGCATAAACACAAAGCTTATTTAAATCTTTTGTTATATAACCTTGACTAGTAGCAGTATTAGTTCTTTTTCTATTACTAACACTTTTAGGACTAAAAACGAATTTTAATTTACTTGTATCTATCATATCTTTAATATTTAAAATCAATAACAAATATAGTAAATTTATTCAATAATCAATTCTCTCCGCTTCGGAGATTAACATACATTAATTCTCCTACTCCCATTTGGGATAGTCGATGAACTTTGTTCTCAGTACTATCACTAGCACCTTCACGAACCTTAGCTGCTGATTGTCATATAATAGTAGTTTTTCAAGCATTCACACTTAGATTTTCATCTTATGTTGTAGCACTACTATCTTCACGAGTTTCCAGCAATTCAAAGAGAAACGGCAATGATTATTTACCGCATAGTATAAGTTTAATACTATACTTCTTCATCATCTTATCAATATAAGTAACAAGACTACGATTAAGCATAGAACTTTCATCTACTATATATAGACGATAATCTTCAATCTTTATACGACCATAAGAAGCAAAAGTAACATTATTAATATCAAACTTTTCAATATCATAATTAGGCTTAAAACCAAAATCAGATTGAATAGTATTAACATTACAATGAGTACCTCTAATACTATTTCTAAGAACTCTACAAGCTTTATGACTTGGAGCACTTAATCCTATTTCAGAAAATGGTATATTACAATCTTGAAGTAAAGCTTTAAGAAGAAAAGTTTTACCAGTACCACCAGGACCAATTAAAGCACGCTTAAAATCTTTAGGATTATATGGTTCATTAATAAACTTAATAAGACCATTATATGCTTTTGTTTGGTCATCAGTAAAAGTAAACTTTTTAGCTCTATCTCTAGTAGGAGTACTTATAGGTACAACTCCAAATGTAAGTTCATCTTCATTGTGCATTATATCTCCTCCTCATCATCTATTAAATGTTTAACATTATAATCATGTCCAACAAGAGTTAAAATTCTATTGAATTTAGCATAAAGTTTACCATCAATTCTAACAATCCAACAAGAACAAATCCAGTTATGACAAAAAGGTACATAACGATTAGGGTCTGCTTTCTTGAATATTCTATCACTCTCATTAAGAAGTAAACTAATATACTGTCTATTTCTTTGACCAACACGAGTAAATATGCGTTCACAATTACTTAAATCATAAGAATCTTCAGTAAATGGAATAGTAATTCCATCTTTACCTATATCACTTATAACAGTATCTTTTGTAAGTCTGTTAATATAATCAACAAACTTAATGTGAACATTATAGTTACCTTGTTCATCTTGAATAACTTGACCAGGAACTAGTTTAGTTAACTTCTTATTAGGAAGTACAGTCGGTGCTCTACGTTTAGTAGAAGCTTTAGGCTTAAATACAAATTTAAGCTTAGAATAATCTACATTCATTTCTTCTTGTTTGTTAGTTTATGTTCTTTCTTAATTTTCTTAGCTTCTCTAGCACTTACAGCATCATCTTCAAATTTAAGATTAGAAGCCTTAACATTCTTACTACGATTAAGAATATAACCGCAATAATGAACTAGAAAATCAATTCTACCCCACATGTGAATACCGATTACAGTATTAGTTGGAACAATGATATGATTACCATTGATTTCAGCGATACGTGATACACACTTTAAATCCTTTCTTTCATCATGTTTCTTTGCCATTTTACAAAAAGTTTAATTAATAAATAAATCATCTACTTGAACACTACATTCAATAGAAGTTCTGCTTGGTTTCGCACCATAAGCCGTATTACTACACTTAGCAGAACTTAGTTATTCTAGCCTCCCCGTAGAGAAGTTAGCATACAATCATTTTCCTTTTCTAATTTATCACATACATTAATTATAAAATTAATACCAGCATGTCTAACAGCAATTATATCTTTAATTACAGTAGTCATATCATGCTGACTTAATTTCATAAGATAATATATAGTTCTAAAACCTCTACGAGTATTAAGAGGAAAGTTATAAGGAATAATATAACCTATACGTCTTGGAGAATGTTTATAAAAGTCTTTTTTATCAACATAACCATTACATTGTGCAACTTCTCCAAAATCAGGTACATTACAATGTCTTGTATCAAATTGATAAAGACAACTATTACATAATATCATATAAAATCTCTTTTAATTTTAACATTACTACTATTATGAAGATTAGCAAAACGTAAATGACGTTGAATAGCATTTTTAATACCAAGTCTTATAGTCATTTCATTATACTTATCATCTTCATCATCAACTTTAACAGTTATATTATATTTATACAAACTCATGATTTAAATATTTTATCAAGAACTTTTCTAAAATTAGGATTATTGATTACATATTGAGCATCAGCTTCATTTTAAAAATAACATTACCATAATAAACATCAGTATTACTATTAATATTTTGAGAATAATAATATGGTACTTTTGCAAATTTATCATAGCAAATCATATAACCTACTTCATCTTTTTTAGTAGGGTCATATTTCCAATCATCATTAAAATATCTAGCAATATCCATAAGATTAGCTAAAACTACAATTTTACTATTACAAAAATCTTTAATAGCATCACGATTAGTAAAGTAAGATTTATCTTTAGCTAATTCATATAATTGTGTAATAGTTAACCATTTACTCTTAAATCTAATAATACCTTTATCTAAATCGCTATTATATTTATCAATTACATAACCATTAGGTAAATCAAATTCTACAGATTTTAATTTACTAGGATTATCATCTCTAAATAAAGGTTCAATCTTGTAATACTTATCTTTAGAATCATCTTTAGGAACTTCTACAAATACTACAGATTTTCTGTCAAGTCTTAGAAGACTTGAACATGCACCAAATATACGAATTCTTTCATCTTTAGATAAAGTATCATCGTTTCTATAACTAGGAGATAGAACACTACTAGAACAAATATTAGCAAGAGAACAATCTGCACAATTAACACTTTCTACCACTTTATATAATTTATCATTATATGTAATTTTAGTACCGATAGCAAATGCTTTGCATACTTCATTGTTATTTTTCTTTATTGGCATAATTAATTCTTATATTAAATGGTTTATTAATACCTTCATAAGAAACATTTGTACGATATATTATATCACGCGTCTTATGCTTAAATTTATTATATAGAAGTTCAGCTACAGCACTTATAGTAAAATAATCAATAGCATTAGTATTAAAACTAGCTTTAATTTCATTACGTAAAAGCACCATAGCTTCAGTATCTTTATTCCTAAGTTGACTTTGTGTTACAATTATCATTTTATTTAATATTTTATTTTGCGATATAAAGCCCTCAAATTAATTTGCTAATAAAGTTATCAGCTAAATTAATTGAGAGCTATGAAACCTAGGAAAATACGCAAAAATCGAATTTACTCATAAATACCGGATTGCTCAAGCATAATTGCCTGGTCAGCCTGCATATCAGAATAAATATCATTAAGTATATCATCACTAAGAATAATAGTACTTGGAACATCAGGAAGTTTAGTTCTATCTTTATTCATAATTAACTTGCTTTTTCAAAATGAACACTAGCGCAATCGAACTGCACTTTACTACCTAATTTACCTTTAAGACAAAGGTCTTTTACAGCACACTGAGGACATTTAACACCATTAGGCATTACATTATATATATTACCAGCAATTACAATACCGGTTATAACATTTTCTTCCATAATTCTATCTATTAAACATTAAAAAACCACTACTACTTTCACAAGCAATAGTGGTATATCCTTTGATATTAAATTTATGAATACGTTTTTACACACTTGTAAAACACCAGATTTTATATGAAAATATTATATGAAAAATAGAATAATAACACTAATTATAAGAGCAACAATAGTAGCAAATAATATACGTGCTTCTTTATTGCGTACTCTAATAGTCTTTTCAAGAGAATCAATTCTACCATAAAGAGCTTTATTGTGCTCTTCAAGAGTAGCGATATGCTTATCTTTATTATCTATTGTTGTATTAAGAGTAGCAATAGTTTTTTCTTGAGTAGCTTGAATTTCCTCACTCTTACTAATAGAATCTTTAAGAGTTTCAATTCTCTTTTCATTAGTAACTTGAAGTTTCTTGAATGTATCAACAGACTTATTAAGTCTACGTTCAACATCGTCTTTACGAAGAATAATATTTATTAATTCTTCAATACTCTTTTTACGTAACGTAGTTCTACGTCTTTTATCATTAGCTGATAATTCTTTTTCTTTCATAATACTCTTATGTTTTAATTATTCGTATAATATATTATCACTAAGTTCATCATAGCTAGCATCATCACCAACCATGATTTCACCAAATAAGTCATAATCATCAATATCATGACTAGTACAGAATGCGTCAATATCTTGAGCATTATAATCAAATTCATTATCTTGTATCATAACTGTTATTATTAATTACAATGCAAAGATAATGAATTTAATCTATCATATCTTTTACGGGGCGGCTAGATTAACTTATATTTTAAGCAATACTAGCAGTCTTAACATTAAAAGGATGAATATTAACTATTCTACCTTTATAACCATAAGTCTTAAATCTAGACTTAGCAATTTTCTTAGCATGACTAAGACCTTTACTAGTGGAAATCATAAGACTACCATCAGCACGTTCTTTAATTCTGCTACTCACGAAATAATATCTTGTACACATAAGTTCTCCTTATTTAAATTAATAAATAGTAGTAGCACTATTTCTAGCACTACTACTTATAATTATTAAATATCACCAAACATCATCTTCTCTGCTAATTTGTCTAGCATTTTAAGACCAAAAACACTAAGACGAATATCAAATACATGATTATAAAAACTATCATGTTGAACTACTGTAGGAACAGCATTATTACTAAACGGATTAGTATATTCCTGTCCAGCAGTTACAGCCTCTTGAATGATGTTGATTTTAGCACCACTAAGAACTACATTAAGAGCTTTAGGATGCTGAATCAAATGATTACCAGCAAATGCTACATCTTCATTCTCTCTAAGAGCACCAACAATAGAATAGTTACCAACGAAGATGATATTACTTTCACCTTCAACATAACTACCATCTTCTTGAGCAACCATAGCTTTAACTGGTTTATCAAGAGTAATAGCAACTCTATTATAAGTTTCACACTCAGTAACATTGATGTTACGTACTACCAAATCCTTGACTACATTGTTAGTCTCAACTGCCATCAGCTGGCTAATAACTTTCTTTGTATCCATAATTGTTTAAATTAAATGTTTATAAATATATTAATTAACACGATTATTTTATTTAATACTACTATCTATTTCAATAATAGCTTTAGCATCATTATAACGTATATTCATATCAAAATAAGCATATTTAGTTTGATATGGAATACCAAATTGAATAATACTTTCAGTAATATAAACATAATTCTTATAATCTTTAAGTTGAGACTTAACTCTATTAAGTTCAACTTTATTATCTGTAAGTTTATTACTATAATCTATACTTATATAAAGCATACAAGTAATACAAATCATAGTAATAATTCCACATACTATACAAAATAGTTTATTATTCATAAGTTTATGCATTTAAATCACAATCTAGTTTAGCAAAACGTCTTACCTTAGTCTTTTCTTCATCAGTTAAATACTTACTAAGATATACACCTTTAAAACGTCCTTTACTATCAAAATCTTTAAAAGTTTTACCCATAATTACATTAATAAGATTAATAATTAAACTAGTACTATCTTCACAGACCGTACTAGTAACAGAACTTATATTTATTTGGAAATGGGAAGTCTAGCATTATAATAATCAACTGCTTTATCTGTATCAAAGAGGTTTTCATTATAATCCTCTATTTCTTCAAATAAAGCTTCAGAAGCATTATAATAAGCTTTATAATCTTTAACTTCTTTACGTAATTTAGTATTAGCTGTAACAGCATTAACTAAACTAATAGTACTACTAACAGTAGTAGCTATTAATATTAACAGCACAAAAGCTGTAGATTTACTTACTTTATTCATCTTTATTATTTTTAGCATCAACAATTATATAACTACCACTTATAATGAGCAGTATAAAACCAATGACATTCATAATACTTATATGGTCATCAGCACCATGACTAATAAGTACTAAAGATAAAAGTAGCATTGGTACTACTATTATCTTCATTATGTATTTGAATAAATCTATGTTCATAGTTCTTCTATAAGTTTAATAATAGTATAATCAGTATCATTAATTAAACGATTATTGATAACATCACAATCATCAACAACAGAAGAATAATCTTCAAGAACATTAAATATTCTTTTATGTTTATCATCATCACTAAGTTCATTATTACTATTGATAGTATTTACATGTTTTACAATAGCAATAAGAGCAAGAACATCACTTTTAGTGACACCTATAATATTTTGATTCCAAAGCATAACATTAATAAGTTTGAAAGTTAAACATTCAAATTGTTACAAATAACACTTATAGTAATATCAGCAAGAGTAAGAATAGTAAAATAAATACTATTATTATCACAACTAACTGAAAGATAAATAATTATAGTGTTATTAATATGAGTAGAGTAAGTTATAATAGTAACATTAATATTATTATTTATATTATTATTATAATGAAGAGGAGTAGTATAATGAATTGTAGTTATATAAGTAATTAGAAGATGAGAAAGTGGGACTGTCTCAGCAACACTATCTTTAACTTTCTCACCTTCAGTTACACATTAAATACAATCAAAACACTTATCAACACTAGCTTTTAGTTCATCATCATAAGTATCATACTCTGCTTTACGTTTATCATTAGCCCATTTAATAGACTCTACATCACCATTTAAAGCAGTAATATAATCACTTATAATTTCTCTACCTTTATCACTATTTAGTTTAATCATAATCATTACTTATTTTATAGTTATTACTAGTAAGTACAATAACACCTCAGCTTTCACTATGTTCTAGCTTCGACTAAGTTTATATAAAAAATAAATATATATAACTACGTTATAATATATTTATTTATTTTTTATATAAACATATGCGTGCGTGTACGTGCGTGCGCGTTAATGTTATACCTACAAATCGCACCTATTCACATGATTATAAGGATATTCATAATCATCAATATTATCATAAATATCCTCATAATCAATATCACTAAGCGATAATTCTAATTCCATTAATATCATCATATTTAATAGTCTTAAAATTACTATCTCTATCAGCAAGTTTTACATACTCACTAACATATTCTCTAGTAACTACACAAGAATCTGTATCAACAGAATAAATATAACACTTACTAACAAGACTAAGATTATCTTTAATCTCAACTTTAATTGGTTTATTAACCATAGCTTTAAGAAGCTCAATTTTGTTATTCATAATAAGTTCTCCTTATTTTAAAATTAATAAAATTATGGGCAGTTTTAATACTTACTCGGGTACATTTCTAACATTGATTTCAACAATGTTATCATAAGCTACATAATGTGTCTCATTAAATAAAACACCTTCAGTGTTAAATGTATCTACAGTAATGTTTTCATAAACACTACCATTATTTGTAGTAATAGTTGCAATTACAACATTACATTTACCAGCTGCAATAGCTTCAATAAGATTTAATGCAATTTGATTATTCATAATATAGTTCTCCTATAATTTAATTAATACTTTTATTAGCAGTAGAACGCTTATTTTCACTATAAGTCAGTTTCACATCAAAACCTTTTTTGTTCTTGTTGACAAGACCTTTTTAGTTCTTGTCGAGTACTTTTTATTTCTTGTTGACTAGTGACAATACGAGAAGCCACTCTAGCCTAAGCTAGAGCAGCATTCATATTAACGTAAACTCTTGCGAGTAGCAGTCCAAGCGACACGTCTTGCTTTGGTAGTAGCATAAGTCGCAGCATCGCCATCATAATCTAGAGCAAAACGACCGACAGCAGAAACACTGAGCAAATCAAACTTGCTAATATGAATAGAATCATAAGTAGCAATGACCTGCTGACCGTTGCCATCGGTGTACTGTTCACCAGCACTACGCTCAGTTTGCTCAACCTCAACTTTAGCACCCATGAGAATGTCCTCAATCTGTGCATCAGTAGGGTCAGTAGCCATAAGAGTAAATGCAACATCATCAGCAATATCACTATTTGCTTCATTAATGAAGTGCATGAACTGCTTCATACTAATGTTGAGCATCTTACGCTTGCCATGAGCAAAAGCATTTGCTCTATCTAAGAACTCAAACTCCTCAGATGTAGCAAGGTTAATCACTCTAGTACCAGTCTCAGCGTTGCGAATAACATTCGCAGAAAGAATTGTTGTCTCCATTTTATAACTATTTTAGGAGTGAATAAACAAACTAGTACACGACTAGTTAGCTGAAGTCCTTCTCCAGCCAAAACTTTTTTAGTTGTTGCATGACTAAGATTTTTCAGTTGTTGATGAGTAGGTGGGGGCATCCAATCTTTATCTCGATGACCGGGGGTTGCTAGTAATACCCTCCCCCTTACAATCATAAATATAATTTTCTATACTATCATTACCTTATTCTTTCATTATAACTATCATTTTCTCTAATACATTCTTTATCATTATTACCATTACTTGTTTCATAGTTTTCTTTATTACTACTACCTGTTTCACTTTTATCATTATCATCATCATTACTTTTAATTAATCATCACATTGATTTTACTATTACTTTATTTACTAATCGTGCTGATAATTATCAAATTTAGTTAATTCCGTTTAACTAATTATAATTTATTACTAATACTATTATTACTTTCATTATTATTATCTATATTTGCAGCAGTATTTCTAGCACCTACAGTATTACTATTTACTAAGTTAAGTTCTGTAGGCTGAAATAACTTAATAGTACGGACACTATTCAAAGTATTAATTTAAAATATAAAGTTATGGTTGATTTAAAAGTTAATTATCTTGGTCTTAATCAGACCTTTCGTATGCCTACTAGTATGAGTGAAGTTAACATGAATGTAATTGCTGATTACGTTAAACATGTTAATGTTAGTAAGGATTATGCTCTTATTGCTGTTGTATTTAAAGAGCGTCCTATTACTATTGTAAGTGTTAGTAAGCAGAATAAGAACGCAAGTGTTAGTGGTGTTGCTGTTATGATTAAGAGTAATACTGATAATGAGTTTATCAATAGTATTAAACTTGGTGAAACTTTAGTTATTTCTCCTAGTGATATATCTATGGGACATCATGTTAATTCTCCTGCTAATGCTCTTACTCCTGGTTTCTTACTTGAACTTCTTAGAACTAATGCTGATTTAAATAAGAAACTTATGGCAGTTAAAGTTCCTACTTATTTCGTAGATTTTAAGATTGTTCCAGTTTGTAACATTCATGGTTCTGTAGGAAAGTATGTTCCTGTTAGTCAATATTATATTGCTCCTGATGCTGGAGAAACTGCTATGGGTAATTAAAATTCCTATTGAACATCTTCTACGGGGAGGCTTAAAAAGCTAAGGGAGTTTTATGCTCCCGAAGCTTCATATTATACTACTAATAATGTTATTAATATGAAATATAAAATAAATGATGAAGGTTTAGAAGAAGGTAAATTTCCTAGTTCTACTGGTAAACAAGTTCTTATTGAAAATAAAGAATCTATACTTAAAACTATAGATGATAATATTATAGATAAGGATGTTGCCTTGATGATTCTAGTTCAACTTGAAAAAGATGCTCAAAGACATCTAGAAGCTGATGAAGTTACTGCTATTCCTTATCTTGGTAAGATTAAGCGAAAAGCTGGTTCAAAAGCTTATGCTAAAAATAAAGAAACTCTAGATGCAGCTAAAGAAGTCATGAGTCCTGAAAATTTTGAAAATTTTAGAGCTGCAATGATGAGAGAAGCTGTCATTAGAGAGAATGAAGCAAAAGTATATAATTATCAAGTTGCACGTATGGCTAATAAGAATGGTAAAACTTATTGGAAATGTGTTGAACGTCGTGGTAAATATTATGCTAATATTAGATTTTATTGTTTAGGTTGTTTAAATTATTCTGAACCATGCAACGAGATAGATTAATAATAGATAATCTTTTACTTATTGATGAAAATGGTATGCCTGAAGCTCCAACTATTCATCAATTAATAGATAAAGACGTTAGAGAGCTTTATACTAGAGATAAGTCTAAAGATAAGTCCGGTTATGTAAAAGACTGTATAGTTATTTATTATCTTGGAGACCCTAAGTCTCCTGCAAAACAAAGTGGTTTAAGTGATGCTGAAGCTCTTAAAATGGCTATAGAACAAGCTGGTCTTCCAGCTAACTATATACCTAGTGCTCTTGTTTTGAAGATAATCAAAAGATATTATGCTCAAAATATAGGAGAAGCTGGTAGAGTTGTTGAGAATCTTCTTAAAACTCTACATAATGTAAATATTGCAGTTGATTCTATTAATGCTTTGCTTAATGAAAAGCTTAGAGATAGAGCTAATTTAACTATAGAGAATGTAAGTACTCTTTTAGATTTAGTAGATAAAGTTACTGCTAAAGCATCTGAAATTCCTAAGACTTTAAAATCTTTAAATGAAGCTAAGGAAAATCTTATGTATGAAAAAGAGTCTGAAAAAGCTAGAGGTGGTGGTGCTATTACTAGTAGTATGAATGCTGCTGATTATGTTTAACATTATATTGTTTAAGTTATGAATAGTATTTATGAAAATAACTTTCTTTATTTTGAAGAAGCTGAACATAAATATACTGATTCTTTAGGTAATCAATATCTTAGTGTAACTACTAATATAGAGAATTACTGTCCTAAGTTTGATAAGAAGTATTGGCTTAGAAAGAAAGCTAAAGAACGTGGTATTACTGAACGTAAACTTGAAGCTGAATGGGAAAGAATAACTAAAGAAGCTTGTGAACGTGGTACAGCTACACATAATGGACTTGAAGATGGTATTAAAGGAAGTAGTATGTTTAAAGATGCTATTCAATATCTTAATCAAGTTAAAAGTGGTAGATGTATAACTGTAGCTGATATTCCTAATCTTAGAGCACATCCTTTAGATATAGAACAGTTTAAAGAAGCTACTAATAATAAGTATCCTGAAATATATCAAGTATTTCAATATTATGTAAATAAAGGATATACTATTTATTCTGAAATTGGAGTATTTGTTCCAGAGTTACTTCTTAGTGGTACTATAGATGTTCTTTGTGTTAGACCTGATAGATTTGTTATTCTTGATTGGAAAACTAATAAAGATGGTCTTCATTTTACTAGTGGTTTTTATCGTAAAGATAAAACTACTAAACCTGTTCAACTTACTAGTGAATGGTGTAATACTCATGAATTTATGTTACCTCCTTTTGCTCATCTAGAAAATTGTAATGGTAATCATTATACTATGCAATTATCTACTTATGCTAGAATGACTGAAATGATATTAGGTATTCCTTGTGTTGGTCTAGGTCTTTGTCATATTCAAACTCCTTTTGAAAAGAATAAATATGGTATGCCTTATCGTGATGTTCATGGTATGTATAAGATTGATAAAGAAGGTAAGGAAATTGTTACTTGGTTTAAAATTAATTATATTCGTAATGAAATAGATGCTATGTTTCAAGATAGAAGAATTAAACTTAATAAACAAGGCTTGTTAAATCCACAAACTGAAATACAATGGTAGAATATAAAACTAGACATGTTACACCTAATGGTGTTGTTATGGATGATTATCATTTTGATAATGGAGTAACTATTACTCTTATTCCTTGTAAAGAAATAAATGAATTATGACAAGACGAAGACGAATTAATACTAGAGTTCTTCATGTTGAAAAAGTTAGTAATATTAAGTATGTTTGTAAAGGTGTTCCAGAAGATGGAACGTTTTATGTATTTGGTGTATTAAAATAATAAGCTATGAATGAAAAATTATTTAATAAAGCAAGTAAAGCTGATTTCAGTAAAATACTCATCAATAAAGGATATGCCTATTTTAATAAAGGTAAGTATAATCTTAACATTATTGGTATTAGAAATGCTGGCAATAATGTTACTAATAAATTTGATGATGTTATTGTAGTAGAATATATTGATATGTATGGTATCAAATCTAGAAATATATTTGCTGCTACTACTGACCCCGGTATTACTAGTATGACTAAACCTGTAAGTTATAAAGGTTGTGCTATACTTGTTCCTGGTCAATATCGTTCTGCTTGGAAACTTGGTTATCATAAAGGTAAGTATGAAGCTATTGTTCAATATAAACCTGTAAAGGTTTATAGAGATAATAATAAAGATGCTGTTTATGATTTTAATCCAAAGACTATAGAAGAAGGTACATTTGGCATCAATATTCATAAAGCTGGAAGACATTCTACTCAAGTTGATAATTGGTCTGCTGGTTGTCAAGTTCTTGCTAATAAAGAAGATTTTGATACTCTTATGAAACTTGCTCATAGACAAATTAGTCAAGGATATGGTAAACTATTTACTTATACTTTAATTAATGAGGAGGATTTGTAATGGATAGTTTTAGTAATAAAGACGGTAAAGGTTTTGTAATAGTTCTTGTTCTTACGTTTGTTATTTGTTGCTTTATGGTTATTGGAAAATATTATCATACTAAAAATAACAATATTATTGAACAAAATATTGAACTACAAAAACATAATGATAGTTTAAGAATTGAAGTTGATAATTTAGATAGTATTAAAAATGCAAAAGTTATTGAAGTTAAAACTCTTGATAATGATAGTACTATTAAGTTGTTCTATAAACTCATCAAGTAAATCATTAACATCTTCTACGGGGAGGATAGAACAAGATAGTATAACTATAGCGATTAGTGATATTCGTAAAGCTAATGCTAAACTAATAGAATTAAGTTATGAAAAAGATATTAATAAGAATCTTCGACAAATTATTAGAAATGATAGTGTACTTGCAGAACAAGCTAGACAAAGATATATATTATTGGATAGGTCATGTAAGAAAGTAACAAGACAACGTAATGTTGCTTATTGTGGTGTTGGTGCTACTATTATATTACTAATTTTAAGTTTAATAAAATGAGTGATAATCATACTGTAGAAAAGTATATTGAAAGCTACCCTATGCTTCAATTTATAAATGATAATACTGGTCAATATAAACACGCTAGAGAAGCAGGTTATAAAGACCCTAATGATTTGTTTATGATTGGAGAAAGTGGTGGCTTTCTTCTTGATATACGTAAAGGAGATAAGTTTGTTAATACTAATCTTCTTACTGAAATGGCTTCTCTATATCATATAAATGGTGAGAAATATACGTTATATAAAGAAGATAGTATACCTCATCGTCAATTACGTAAAAGAGAAGAGTATAGACGTAAACATGGATTTGATGCTCCATGTTTTATGCGTAATGGTGAAGTTCGTAATCTCCATATTAGTGGAGATATGTATAATTATCTGAATTATACTATTATTGAACAGCTTGATGAAAAGACTATTATACATACTGATAAAGGTTCTGTTGCTAAGAAGAAACAAGACTTTCCTAAGTTTATAGATGCTCAATTTTGGACATTTGCTATCATAGAGTTTTGTGAACTTAACGGTTTTCATCTTCTTATTGATAAAACTCGTCGTGGTGGTTTCTCTTATATTATGGCTAGTCATAGCGCCAATAAGATAAATCTTCAACCTAATAAAGTTTGTATTCATGTTGCTGCTGATAGTAAGTATCTTACTAAGCGTGGAGGTCTTACTGATTTTACTATTCGTAATCTTTATTTTTATGAGAATAAGACTTTCTTTAAACGTGGTATTCTTTCTCGTGCTGCTGAAAACTTTACTCTAGGCTTTAAACTTCCTAATGGTGATATTAGTCCAAATAGTTGGAATAGTGCTTTGTTCAGTGCTTCTGCAAATAACAATCCAGATTGTGCTATTGGTAAGGATGCTGTTAGTGTTAAGACTGAGGAGGTTTCCACTATGGAAAACTTTGATGAATATATGAATGTTACTGAACCTGCTATGCGTACTGGTAGTTATGTTACAGGTAACTTATTTGCTTGGGGTACTGCTACTAGTGGTAATATGCAAACGTTTGAACGTAACTTTTATAATCCATCTGCTTTTCATTTTATATCTTTTGAGAATGTTTGGGATAAAGATTCTCGTAATGAAGTTTGTGGTTATTTTAAGCCTTATTGTTGGGGTCTTCAAGGTCAGATTGGTGATAGATATGCTATGGATGCTGATGGTAATTCTGACATTGAAATGGGTCTTAGAATTGCTTATAAAGAACGTACTGATAAGAAAGTTCATAGTAAAACTTTTAGTGATTATATTAATTATCTAGGTCAGTATGCTAATATGCCTAGTGAATCATTTAGTTCTACTAGTGAAAACTTATTTAGTTCTGAAGCCTTAATGAATTGGGAAGAAGTACTTAAAAATGACCCAGCTTATACTAATATATCTGATGATGGTATGTTCTTTGAAGATGTTGACGGTAAAGTAATATTTAAAACTAATGCTCGTATTAAAGCAGAAGGAGGTAAATTTAATAAAGACTTCTTTGATTGGATTCAAGGTGTACCTCGTAAACAACATGAACATCCACATGGTTGTGTTCGTAAATGGTTTGAACCTATTAGAGTTAATCATGTTAATGAAAATGGTAAATATGAAGTTGGTATTCCAAAAGGTCAATATTCTATAAGTTATGACCCTGTAGGTGTAAATAAAGAAACTAGTGGTATCACTAATAAACATTCTCATAATAGTATTAAAGTTTGGGAGAACCCTACACAATATAATGGCTTTAAAGGTAAAGTAGTATGTGCATATTATGGTCGTCCTGAGAAACTTGAAGAAGCTGATAGAATATGTTACTTTATGGCAGTTTATTATAATTGTATTGGTACTACTGGTGTTGAGGTTAACCGTGGTGAAACTGTTAGTAATTTCACTAAATGGAAAGCTTTAAAGTACTTAATGAAAGACCCAGTAGAACTTTGGGATAGTTCTATTAAAGCTAAAGTTACTGCATCTTATGGTGTAAATATGGGTGGTGGTAGTGGTCAAGGTACTACTAAAGTTCTTGAAGGACTTCGATTACTTAAAGAAATGTTGTATAGTGAAGTTGGTAAAAAACTCGATGGTACACCTCTTTATTTCTTTCAGACTATTTATGATTATCAAACTATACTTGAACTTCTTAAATGGAACGATAAAGGTAACTTCGATAGAGTATCTGAAATGTTAATACATGCACTCCAATGGAAACTTAATGATGTAGAATCTGCTAAAGAACTTGCTCATCGTAAGAAAGCTACTATTGAAAATTATAATGATAATATTTGGGAACGTCCATGGTATGTTTAAAATAATATTAATATGAAAGAGATTTGGAAACAATTAGAAGAAGATACTAATTATGAAATTAGTAATCTTGGTAGAATACGTAATATTAAAACGCAAATTGCAAAATCTACTAGTTTTACTAAGAAAGGAACTTATGAAGTTTGTTCTTTAAATGCTAATAGTTATTTAGTTCATAGACTTGTTGCTAAATATTTTGTAGAAAATAATAATCCTACAAAATATAATATAGTTAATCATTTAGATGAAAATACTCATAATAATAAAGCAAACAATTTAGAATGGACTACAAATAAAGATAATTTAAATTATAGTCATGTTGGAAATAGAAACGCTATAAGCAATTCTAAATCTAAAATTATACAATATGATAAAGATGGTAAAATAATTAAAGAATGGACTAGTAAAGAAGCTTGTTATAAAGCAGGTTATACTCAAGTTAAATCTTTCTTTTGTAATAATGGTTTTAATAGATGGGCTTATGATTCTTTTTGGTTTGCAGAATATGAAACTTTTGATAAAACAAGATATAAACCAAAGCCTATTTTAAACATTTATAATAGCAACAACGAATTAGTATTTACAGGTAATACTGTAGCTTGTGCTAAGTTTATCAAACTTACCACTGTTGCTACAATACAAGGTAGATTAAAAAGAAATAGTGAATTTAAAGTATTAGGTTATACTTTAAAACATATAAATTGCGCTTTAAATTAATTATATAGTTAACTAATAAATATACGTATGTTTAATAACAATTTAACTTATCAATTTCCTAAACAAAAGGTTAGTGCTGAAGAGAAAGCAAAACCTTATTGGTATACTAATAGTATTGATTATATTATTGGTTTAGGAATTAGTATGAATGACCGTAGTGATACTGAAACTAAGATTCGTATTCTACATGGTGAATTACCTCAAGAGTTTTATAGAAAAACTCTTAATCCTTACAATGCTAGTAAAGAACGTTTTAAGAACTTTCCTGCTACTCTACGTAATTATGATATTATGTCTGATATTATACGTAGATATATAGGAGAGTATTTTAAGAATCCTCATGACTTTGTTGTAGGAGCTAACAATCCTGATATAGTATTTAATAGAAATGCTGCTCTTAAACAAAAGGTTATGGAAGCTGCTCAACAAGCATTTCAAAAAGAGTTTCAAAAACGTTATCAAGCTGCTGTTCAACAAGCTGAAGGTCAAGGACAATCTATAGAAGCTATAAATCCTCAAGATGTTATGCCTGACCCAGAGGAGTTTATGCACAACTTTAATCAGGAGTATATAGATAAAGAAAGTAAGCAAGGTCAAGATATTCTTAATTATATTAGAGATATTACTAATGACCTTAATATTTATCTTACTGCATTCTTTAATTATTGTGCTTTTGGTGAATGTTATACATATACTGAACTTAGAGGAGATAAGATTATTAAAGAATGTGTTCCTTTGATGGAAGCTTATCCTATTCCTAATAGTGAATATATGATTGAAGACCATGATATGTTTGCTAGAAAGATGAAGATGAGTTATAATCAAATTCTTGATGCTTTTGATGATTATCTCGATGATAACGATAGAGCATTTCTTGATAAGTATTACAATGATGCAGCTTATAATACAAAGACTGTTCCTTTAAGATATGACCAATACTTTGAACATTATGCTAATGTTTGTGATAAATTTACAGATGAAGAACGTAGACTGTTTAGAACTAAAGATGAACATCCTAGTGCTCGTAATGGTAATCTTTATGAAGTTTGGCATGTAGTTTGGAAAGGTTTTGCTCGTCAAGGTATTCTTACTTTTGTAAATCAACTTGGTTTTCAGGAACAAAGAATTGTAGAAGAAGATTATGAGTTGAATAAAGAATCTGGCGATATTAGTATTGAATGGGAATATAAACCTCAAGTTTATGAAGGTTATAGAATAGGAACTAGATTTACTGGTATCTATCCTGTTAAAGCTAGACCTATACTTTATGAACGTAAAGGTAAACTTCCTTATAATGGTATTATGGAAGTACTTCCTTATTTTGGTAAGTTTAGTATCATTGAAACTATTACTCCTTTCCAAGTATTTCGTAATATAGTTTCTTATCATCAAGAAATGGTAATAGCAAAGAATAAAATGCTTATTATGCTTTTGCCTAAGTCTCTTGTATCTAATAATACAGAAGATGCTATATATAGAATGGCTGCCGATGGTGTACTTCCTATTGATGATGAAGAAGATGCAGCAGGAGTTAAGATGCAAAACATTAGATTACTTAATGTAAATATGGGTCAATATATTACAGAACTTAGTAATCTAAAAGAAGCTATTAAACTTGAAGCTCGTGAGCTTGTTGATATGAATGCTCAACGTTATGGACAGATTGCTCAATCTGCTGGAGCTTCTACTACACAAACTGCTGTTGCACAATCAAGTACTGGTTCTGTTGTAATATTCCAAATGTTTGACCAAATGAGATGCGCTGATTATAATAGAGATTTAGACTTTGCCAAATGTGCTTATATTGAAGGTCTAGAAACATCTTATATTGATAAAACGACAGGTAAAAAACATTATCTTAGTCTTGATGTAAATTCATTTGTTGGTTCTGACCTTAGTACTACTGTTAGAAATAATGCTAAGGAAATGGATAAGATTCAGCAATTAAAACAATGGGCATTTAGTGCTGCACAGAATGGAGATTTAGATTCTGCTCTTGCTGCTATTACTGGAGATAATGTTGCTGCTATTAGTGATGCTGTTAAGAAGTTTAGTCAGCTAAAGCAACAGCATGAAGAACAAATGAAACAAATGGACCAAGCTATTCAAGAACAAGCTAATCAACTTGAATTACAAAAGATTGCTGCTAAAGGTGAACAAGATAGAGAAACACTTGCGCTTAAAGCACAATATGATTTACAGCTTGAATATGCTAAAGGTGATATAGCTTTACTTGGTGATACAAATCCTCAAAATGATGAATATGCTAAGAATCAATTAGCTCGCATTCAAGAGGAAAGTAAAAGAGCTAGTGAAGCTGCTAAACTTCAACTTGAAAGACAAAAGATAGCTATGGATACTTATAATAAAGCTGCCGACCGTCAAGTAAAAAGAGAAGAAATGGCTAATCAATTAAAGATAGCAAAGACAAATAAGAATAGATACGATAAGAAATAAATTGTTTGTTTATTGATTATATTATGTGTAGGAGTAGTGCTCGTGAGAGTATTACTCCTTTTATTTTACGTGATAAAATTTTATTTAATATTTTAAATTCAATTCTGAGACGTTATCTATAACTAGCTGATTAACTTATAAGCTAGTTAGATTGGATTGATTGTACGTTAAGGAAATTGCATGTACTTGAATGTTTACACCAAACAAAGTCACTTGAGAACACATACAAACAATAGATTAGAGTACTGGAGTTGGATAAGAAACTCATGCTCGTAACGATGACATTAATAACCTTTATTCTACTAATAATCAGTTTGCTGAAACTTCTAATAATGATAGTTAAATAACTTATGCTTTTCTTCATACTATAAATAAAGGTATTACTTTTGCAGCAACTAACAAGTGTTAGTGTATTTATTAATCAATTAAATTATAAAGCTATGTTTGTATTTCGTAATAGTATTGGGTTCGGTCAGCATCATCGTTTGATGGTTGAACTTGATAATATTGATTTTGGAAATGGCGGTGGTAATGGTAGTAGTACTAACGCCAATAACAACCAAGGTAACGGAGGCGGCACTGATAACAATAATGACGGTGGTAATGGCTCTGGTGATAATAAAGATGGTAACGGTAAAGACGGTGATGGA
>ERZ1024431.3-NODE-3-length-83236-cov-24.537034_pt1 | contig 83236 bp, 130 predicted proteins | sample MGYA00520782_ERZ1024431 | MGnify/ENA primary metagenome ERZ1024431 (study PRJEB33242, sample SAMEA3444288) | Homo sapiens | biome: Host associated; feature: Gastrointestinal tract; material: Stool | place: Uganda | collected 2011-01-01 ...
AGTTTAATATATCATTTCATTATTTATTTATACTAAATTTGATAAATAAAATCACCCAGAGCTATCTATTTTGGATGAGTCTATACCAAAATTATAGAAACTACTATTTTCTATAACTCCTTCATCCTCATTAAATTCGAATCCAAGTGATGTATCATAACTTGGAAGATCCTCTCAAGGTAATCTTATTTCTAATATTCCGTTTGTAAAATTCTGATCCTGAATATAAAATATAGTAGAATCATCATCTAAATTTCCAATCCATACTGAATAGATTGCGTTAACTTGCTTATCTAATCTTGCTTTTTGTAAATCTAAACGATATACAATCCCCCCCCCCCCGAAGAAGTATGTTTATATGTAATAGCCATTGTATTTAGTTTTTAGGAAAGTATTTATCTTTAATAAATTTAGCATACCATCCAGTAGCTACTCCGCCAATAAATGATATAGCCATTAATAGTGTTTTCCAGAAGCCTAAAGCTTGGAAAATACCAATGCCCCCAATTAATACACCAAGTATAATTGCAGCAATGATTAATTTGTGTTTAAGAGAAAGTTTCATATTATTTATATGTTAAGTTACTATAAGTTGTTCCGTTTTCAGAAACAATATAATTTTTCTGAGTTTTATATAACGGTAATATCTCATCCTTACAATAAATAAAAGCATAGGCTTTATCATAAAAAGGATGGTCTTTCATTTTATCTTCAAATTCTTTCGGAGAACGATCTTTTGTAACTAAAGTATAAGAGTCTCCTAAACTAAAATTCATTTCTAAACCGTCATTTGTAATTTTTCTTAATGCAAACATAAATGTATATATTTATAAATTATTTTAAACTAGGTATGTAACGCAGAGTTCTTTTTAGGAACTCATGCTACATCATTTAGTAATCTCTGTATAGTAGAATCATCAAGCCTTTCGAAAAGTTCTTCAGGCCCTTTGTAAAGATTCATGTCTATAGCTTTTTCTATGGGTTCAATTTTCTTAGGAATAGTTGGATTGTTTATATTACTTTTATAGAACTGATTCTCTGTTCTAATTAAATAATCACCTGTATGGTTCTTATTTCTAAGTTCCTGAACCTCTTCTAAGGTATATTCATGATTTGGATCTAAGTTATTATTAAATCTTAATTCCATTAATCTGGAATAAATTTCTGAAGGCTTATCCAAATAATCATCATACATTATTCCTGGTTTTAATCCTCATCTATCAATAATTTCTTTAACTTTAGCAATCTGCTCATAAGGTCTAGATGCATGAGTTCATTCATGAACTTCTGTACTCTTACTATCATCAGAAGTAGTTATAGTTTTCTCTTTATGATTAGTCTGTCCTGTAATTTTACCTGGGAGTTTTCCTCTTTTAAAAGAGTATTTACTCATAGATGCAGATTGTCTAAAATAAGGATTTTCTATTAATCCAGGTATTGCCAATCATCCTGAATAAACAGAATTATTTTTAAGTTTATCCTTCCTCTGTGAAAGCCAATTATCAACTCATTTTCGAGTATCTGCCCCATCTTGAGCTTTAATAATTCCTCCATTACGTTCTGATACTACCTCATTTCCAAGAACACCTGCTCCAAGTATCGCAGGGACTCTTCTAAATAGTTTCAAAATGATATCCTTATTCTCTTTCCAGAAGGTTTCTTTAGCTTGTAAAGCATTAGAGCTTGTAGTTGGATAAAACATATTAGCATCCCAACCTATATCAAAGATTTTTCTAGCTTCTGCTTCAGTTAATTCTGTAAAAGAAGATCTAATTCCAGCTTCTGCTTTGTAACTCATAATTTTGGAATAGATATCTTTAGCACTATTTTCCTGAGTCATTGCAGATAAGAATTTCTTTGGAAACAATTCTTTCTCTGTATAAGATAATCCTCTTAATCCAAAATCATCTTTAGTTCCAACTAATTCTTGAAGAAGCTGCTTTGATGCAGCCTTCTCTCCTGAACGTAAAGGATTTTGTGCTGCAGGATTTATTTCAAGAATTGTTTCTCCAGTCTTTGCATCTTTAAAGAATGCATAGTCATGTTTTGGATTCCCCAATCTAACTTTAGAAATTTGTTTAGGAACCTCTAATCTTTCAGCTGCGGGAATACTTCCTTTATGAGCATTTCTTAACCATTTTAAAGCACCATGAAAATATTTAGATAAATCATTTCCATAATGTTTATAAATTAAGTTAACCCCTTCTTCTGCAGCTTTTACTGTATTTTTAGCAACTTCAGATGTACCCACTACTCCAGGCAGAACAGCTAGTCTGGCCGAATCTTCATCTCCTGTTGCTGAGTAATGGAATAAACCGTAAGGAGTAAATCCTGCTATAATATCAGCTGGAGCTGAATTTGCTCAACTACTTGAATTGTATGCAGTAGCAATATTGTCTCATTTCCTTCTAAGTCAAGATCTATTATCTGGCCTAATTTCTCCAGTCCCTCCTGCTTGAAATTTAAGAATTCCTCCATGCTTAGCAGAGGCTATTATTCTTTTTAAAGTATCTGCATACCTTGGGTCTGTTGCATAACCTCCTTTGGCCACTCTGTCTGCGAAACCAGCTATGTCTCCAGTAAAAGCCTTATATCTATTGTTATTAAGTAGAGAAATTTTATATTTTGCATAGTCTTCTAAAGAATCAAAATCTCTAAAACTATCATTAATATAAACATCTTTCCCATTAATAACTTCTCTTGTTCTTTTTACAGAGCCTTTTCCTTTAATACCTCCAAAATTGAATTTACCAGAAGGCTTAGTTCCTCAGGCAGATTCAAGTCCATCTTGTGCAACTAACGCTTTGGCATAGGCTGCATTTAAACCCATTTGAGAAAGGATTCTCTCATAAATAGGTAACATAGTAGCCTTAAATTCATTCTTACTTTTAAATGAAGATGAAGTAGTATTTGCACTAATTGTATATGTAGGTTTTGATTCTTTCTCGGCTCTAGGTTTTTCTTCTGAAGTTTCAATACTATCAATTATAGGGGAGGCAACAGTTTGAGGTCTTGGTTCTTCCCTTTCTTCAGTGTTGAATCTGGGTAAATAACCTTGGAGCTCATCTGGCTCTCTTGAAATTTTCCTATACCATGTTTTCATAATTACATTATTTGATCGCTACAAATATAGTTATAGTTCTATTTAAAACAAAATAAAAGCAGCCTTTTTATGAAGACTGCTTTTAAGAGGCTATGCTTTGAAAAAATAGATTTTATTTCCCTTAGTATTTCCTATATCAATATGTAATCATGTAATTTCTCCATTATTATCTCATTTTTCTACACGTATAGGATACTTAAGTTTATCTTGATTATTTTCGAGGATTTCTCGCATCTCTTTAGCGGTTAATTTAGCTGATATTAAATCAAAAGCTTGTCCTTTATAATGATAACCTGTAGGAGTTCCTACTCCACATCCAGGTTCTCTATAACCGCTGTAATTTCTAGAGCCTCCTGCAGCTCAATTGTTACATATAAGAGGGGCATTTAGAATTTCTCTAACGTTCTCCAATGCTTCAAGAGCTTTTGGATCTAGAAATTTTATAGCATCATCTCCATATTGATTATATATTTTAGATGATACTAGTTCTTTTACTTGAAAGTATTTATTTGCTTGCATCTTTAGTTATGTGTATCAAATTTATAGGTGTAGCTTGAATCTGATTCTGGACTTAAAGTACAATATTTTCATACATTATGGAGTACTTGATATTGTACCTGTCTGAGATGCCCCCTGCTTAATTACAAGATCCTCCATTAAGAATGCAAATCCCCCCCCCCCCGATTTTGAAAAAATGATTTGTTTTATCATATATTTTTAGTTTTTGCTAAGTTAGAAAAAATTTTGGGAAAATACAAGAAATTGTGTAGGTATTGTGAGGGAGAGGACAGTTATCTTTTTTGGCCCCCTCCCGTTTCGTTTGGAAAATTGAAAATTTTTTGAACTAATTTTATGGAGTTATATTTATACAAATATCTGGGAATAATCCCAATAACAACAAAACTCTCAAAACAATGGCAAAAATCATTTCATCCGTCAAAATTGACGAAACGGCGATTTTCTTCACGTCGAACAGACCGACCGAAGGCACTAAAATCTTGTTCCTTTCGACCAAAGCCGCAAACGGCATTCTTACAGGTTACGACAAGAACGAGGACGGCGCGGCAGTGTACGCAAACGGCATTCGTTGCATCCTTTGCGACGAAGTGGGTTTGCGTCCTTACGTTATCCCCGTTAACGATTTTATGGCGCAAAGTACGGCGTTAATTAACAACAAATTCACGCCGCAGGATGGCCACACAATCACAAAACGCATCCGCACTTTTGGCACGCCTGCCTTGCAGGAACTCGGCAATGCTTGTGCGGTTGCTGTTGTTGGTGCAACCTATCCCATGAAAGTTAAAAAGTTTACATCTGACGACACGTACAATTGGACAACGTTAGGTGTAGACGAAACAAAGGACACCTATAAACTGAAAAACGGCGTAATCACTTACGACAAGAAAACAATTACCCTTGAGGAATGCGCCAAATTCTTCGAGGAACACCAGAAACGGCAAAACGACAGACTTAACAAATAACAATCGAGGGAGTGAGAAATCACTCCCTTTTTAATACCTTTAAGACCATGAAAGACACGAAATACATTATCGACGAACTGTTTGAGGATTTCTACGCAAGTGCAGAAATTGCAGCGTTGAACGAGTGCGCAGGTTCTCAAATCATTCAATACTAAAAGAAGGGCGTAATGCCCTTCTTTTTTATGAGGGTATGGAGTTATATTCCTACAAGTCTTTGGGCAACGGTGGTGCAAGTATGCTACAGCGTCCCTGAAATTAAGTGTAACTACTACTACTCAGAATGCCCTAACATTCAGAGTTGATCCAGTGTTTCCTAGGAACTACTTTACTATGGTAAAGTGCATCAGCTGGAAATAAAAAAGGGAGCCGATCTCGGAATGGTGTAAACGAGGAGAAGCTTTTATTGCTGTGCACACAATAAGAGCCTAGGTCAGGTAAGGTCCTGTCTAAAACCTTAGCTAAACCTTAGGAAAGTTTAGCGCCTACTGATTGCAAGCAGTAGGTAAGTTTTTTAACCCTCATTGACTAGCTAGTCAATGAGGGAATGACATCAATGTTCTAACCTTCCCGTGGTGATGTCGTAAGTAAGATAGTAAATATCTGAAACTAAAGAACAAAAGAAGCTGTTGCCGAATTGCGCAAACGCGGTTATACTGTTCAGTGTTACAAAGACATGCGTGTTGAACGGTAAACCAAAAAGTGATATTGGTATTTAATATCAGTATCACTTTACTTTTGAAAAACATTTTAAACTTATATAAAAAGATGGCAAAAGTACCTGTTCTTAAAATTAAGCAAGAGAACTTCAATGGCATCATGGCCAATCAGGAGTTCGCAACGCTCCGCATCCAGAATCAGCTGGGTGATCGTTTCTTCATTCCGAAGCCTGAAATGCTCCTCGTCGTAGGTTCGTCGATTCCTGCACTCGATCGTGATGGCAACACCATCAAGGACGAGAAGGGCAACGAGACGTATCGTTCGGTAGGTCAGCATTTCCCCGCAGTTCGTATCGTCGACGGCAAGCCGACGGAAGTCGTCGAACTGTATGTCGGTCAGCTCGTGAAGCTGGACATCAACCGCAAGCTGGTCTTCCCTGGCATCCTTTCGGATTCTCTCCGTAAGGGTTCAGATGACTTCAAGAAGGCCATCTGCGGGAAGGTCCTGGAGATCACCGAAGAAACCGAATGCGACGATCGCGTCTGGGATGCGAACAACGCTCGCTGGATGCGCGATCCCGAGGATGACACGAAGTTCGTGTCGCAGAAGAAGCGTGCCTTCAAGTTCGAACCGAAGGCTTCGGCACTGAACGCCGCAGATACCGACGAAGCATACAAGATGCTCGAACGGTATATCACCGAGATGTACTCGGAAATCGCTGAGACCGTTGAGAAATAGTCTCATCACTCTGAAAGGTAGATGTGATTGACCGTATGTAATTACTTATTACGGTAAATATCGCATCTACCTTTCAGAGATCCCAATTAAAGCATATACATATTGGGAACTAATTAAAACAAACATCAAGATTAACGGAGAGTTTTGTTACATATTGCTACGGGCGATGTAAAGCTGGCTATGTTAAAACTCTCCCCTTAATGCAGCTTTAGCGGTGACAAGCCCGTGTAAATGCAGAGTCAAGGGTTTTGTTGTTATAGGGAGAGGCGTGAGAAACCTCTCCCAAATACTTTTAAAATTATGGATACATTAGCACTTATTGGAGCTATTGCAGCGATTATAATCATTGCATACTTACTTCGAGATTTTCTCGACAAACCTTGTAAGTTTTAAGCTTATGAAAGACACAATAAAAGCAGCTATGAAAGCTGCATTGGCAGATATGGGAGTATCTCAAGATAAATATCAAGCTCTTGAATTTTCTGTAAAAAGTTTACAGGAGATTCGAGAGAATGATGTAGTCATTCATAAAGAAACAACAGTAGCAATTAAAATAGTTCAGTAATGAATAAAAATCTGAGAATCCTTAAATGGATTTATACGGAGGGTTTAAAAGAAAACCCGATGCCATATAAAGAGTTAGCTGAGCATTGTGGAGTATGTTCTGCCACAATTGCTTCTGTGGTTCGTAAGCTTGAGGCATTTGGAATTTTAAAGATTCCAATAAAGGTAAAAGAAATGCCAAGTATAAGTGGATTAGCTCTGTGCAGCCGAATGAAAGTTTGGCTATCAGAGTAGGTAGAACTAAACTTACTACTATGAATTTTACCGATTTTGAAGATTCTCGGCTTATTCAGGAATTGAAGAGCCGTGGTTATGTGATTTTCAAAGAAGTATAAAAATTGAAGAGTAAGGGAGAATTAATCTTCCTTACTCTTCAATTTTAAATTCAACCGTTGTAGTTTTTTCTTCTTTGAGTTTATTAATTTCTTTCATAGCTCATTGAAGTTGTTTCTTTAGTTGCTCAATGTCTTCAGTATTCTTTTCTACTTTCTCATTTACATAAAGAACAGCTTGGCAAACTTTAGCCATGTCTATGGCCAAAACAGGTTTGTTATATCCAGCTTCATCTCTTTCATAAGATGTGAGTTCAGTTATAATATTTAGTTCTTTCATTTCTCTAGTTCTTCGTTTAATTGTACTTACAGAAGTGTTCATTGATGTCGCAAGTTCTTCTTGTGATTTAGCAACATAAGCATATTCTGTTACAGGATCTTTATAAGCTTGAGCTAAGTAGCCCATAATATATCCTTTTGTTTCAGGGGTTCATTCAGTTTTGGATAAGAATTTTAGAGTTATCCTTTCAAAATCTTCTGTAAGTTTAGTGAACTCATAAACATTAGAATATTTTTTTCTCCTTGTAACTTTAATTGCACTCTCTCTTTCTAAATTAGCAATAGCCTTTCTAATAGTTGGGAGTGAACATCCTGAATCTGCTTTAATAGTATCCATAGATGGCCAACATTTGAAAGTTTCTTTATTCATATACTTTCTGATATGTGCATAAATATATCAGTCAAGTGCTTTTAAGTTCCATTTTGATGGATGTGGAACTTGTACGTGTTGTTTATTTGTATAGTCCATATTATTTGTATTTTTCTTGCAACAAAGATAGAGAAATTTTCTCTAAAATTAAAAATTTTCTCTAAAAATTTTCTGTCTGAGGGTCAAATCTTTCGGTCTGAGGGTCAATTTTTGGGGTCAAATTTTTCGGTATAGGGATCAAATTTTATACACTAACTATATAACCAACTAAACTCGCGTAACTATATAATAGCGACCACCTTGCGGTGGGTCGCCGAGATGTCCAATTTGGATTTTCGACCTCAAACTTGAAAATATGTCAGAGTATTCTGCAACAAATATAACACAATCAGTACTTCCTAGTGATGATAAAAAGTATCCACTTAAAGAGAATTCTACTATAAATTGAAATATGGATATGTTAATGAGATATTTTGAGGGTGTGAAAAAGATGAAAGGTGCTAGAGGGGACAGGCAAATCCTTCCTTCCTCTCCAGAAACTTTCTCTCTTTCCTAAACTCAAAATTCATCTCTAATATTCTTCCACATGGTACTTATTCTTAATCCAAATACCAAAGAAGCCACAACTACTAATCTTTCTGAATTTCAACTCTTTATTGGAAATCGTCATCTCTCTATAAAAGATCTTTCTGGAGATCTCGTTATAGAAAATCTTCCAATTAATGAGAATAGAAACTCAAGAAAGCCTTTTCATGTCTCTACTCAACAATACAAATTACAAATATTCAAATAACTATGCCTGTAGAAATGATCATCATGATGATCGGACTTGGACTGGGGAGCCATTTCAGGGATGCTCTGGAAAAGTCAGGTAAAGAGACTTTTACCAAAGAAGATCTCATTCCGATCCATGCAAATGCAATCGCAAGCTTCTGTGCGGATTTTCGGGACAAGAAAAAGGAAGAGGAGCAGAAATCCAAAGAGGCAGAGCTCTCGAAACTGGGAATTCTTCCTAAGTCTGGAATTTCGTAACATAAGGTAACAAAAATCCTATCATGACGATGTTAGGTTGTGGTAGTTTCACACATTATAAAGGAAACTGAGTGTTTAGCTCCACTAAACTTGAGCAAGAGGTTATCACATAAGACCCGTAGACTGACGAATTCTAGAAAAGTGAGTTGTGGTAGTTATGCCCATCTTGACGAAGATAAAAATAGCATTTGTGAACGGAAAAATTCGATTGCTTTGCAAGGTTGAAAACCCGTCCGTTCCTTTTTTTTGAAGCTTTTTAAGTTTAACAATATCTAAAATTGTACACCATGGAATACAAAGCAATTTCCAAGAAGACGATGCGATCGAAGGATTTCAAAGCTTTCAAAGCTCTCAAAGCAAAGAAACCTGGTTATCGCATGTACATCGTGACAACGGAAAAGAACACGAGAGACGTACTTTTTCGAACTCCACGTGGATTCTTTATGCAGGAAGATACCTTTCCTGCAATTGAAATCTCTGTAACGCAGGCTCAAGCTTTCTTCGATAAGTATGGCATCGGAGTCGAAACTGGCTGGTAGATATGACCAGAGAAGAGCTCAAAGAAAGAGTATCAAAACTCATTCAAACATTAGAGAACGTTGAGAGATCTCTTCAGTTTACAAATATCCCTGTACACGTTCTCACCAACTACATCAAAGAAGAAACAAACATCGACATCACAAAAAACTAAAAAGATTATGGCAAAGAAAGAAATCAAAAAGCAGACCATCGAAGAGATCCTCGCAGAGCACACTCCGACCTCTGACGCCGTCAAGAGCGCAGTCCAGCGTTACAACGAAGAGAAGAAGAAGAAGCAGGAACAGATCATCATCGATACCCTCGGCGCCGTCGACTGTATCGTCTCGGACCTCGTGGATAACCTTCGCAGGATCCGCGCAGAAGAGAAACGAGCTCAGCAGCGTATCCTCGACGTGACGGCGGCCAAGGAGGCCTACCTGGCAGATCCCGATCAGGAGGTTCTGGTCCAGGAGCTTCGTAAGGCAGGTGTCTGCTTTGCTCGTTACACCGAGTAACGGGAACTCGTCTAAGCGAGTCTAAACAGATCTTTAAGCTTAGAGCGTCTCTGGTCATAAAGACCAGAGGGTAGATGATAGAAATTTAGAATTATAAAATTTTAAATTTCTTATAGAATTATTATTATGTTGATATTAGCCCACCTAATTATAAATGATATGGAAGAACTTTGAATTCGGAAATATTACTTAAAGGTGGGACGGAGGATATGGCCAGTTCCCTTGAGACAGTGCCATATTCAAGTATGTTATCTAGTCAATAATGTACTTCAGAGAAGGTTTTACACGCTCTGTTCCATTGTGCTATCAAGCCTTAACCCGACTTAAACTTAGTCTATGGGACTTTGATCGGTCCCATAGGCTCTTATGTGGTAGTGATTGCCGCGTTTTTCTTCAATTTTGTTCATAGTGTTATTACTCTCTTCGAAATTGCCACATCTTGCAAGATCTGAGGGTTTGGTTGCAATCCAAGAAGCAGAAGAAAGAAAATGGTTTTGTAAACTAAGTATTTCAAGCAACAACGTTGCTCGGTTCGTCTAGTTGGCCTAGGACGCAGGATTTTCATTCCTGAAATCATGGGTTCAAATCCCATACCGAGTACAATTTAAACTTAAATAAATGAAATCTTTCCTCATAACGTATCTCTTCTATAACGAAGAAGGGATTCCGATTCAAAGTTCTCTTCCTGTTCTTGCTAAAGATGAATCTGACGCAAGAAATACTATGAAGTTACTCGCATTTGGGTGTATTGAAATCATATCAATTCAAAGAAATGGATAATGAAACTCTCGGAGGTTGCATGGGAGCAATCATCGGAATTGTTGTAATTATCGCTATTGCAGCCTTCTTTATGAGCATTTTCATTTATTTGCTCTGGCCTGTAGTGATTCCCGCAGTATTTCCCAAACTTGTAGCAGAAGGTTACGTTGTAGGTAAACTTTCACCTGCGCTCTCTTTAGGAGTTGCTATACTTTGTGCAAGTCTCTTTAAGGGAACTAGTTATAAAAATTAAAATTATTGGTGGTTTCATCTAGTTGCGTTAGGATACCAGAGTCTCATTCTGGAAACAGAGGTTGGAGTCCTCTAACCACTACAAATGTTTAACAATATCACAAATTGTACTTATGACAAAAAATCTGTTCTCGAATCGCACTCCTTTTGAGAAGTGTTATCTCGTAGAAAACGTAAAACAGCTTTCGTTCATTCCTGGGAATCGTAATCTCAGAATGGCTTATGTCAAGAGCATTTTCAAAGCCTTCCTTAACGGAGAGTGGATTCCTCCCGTGTTTGTCACTCCCAAAGGAGAGGTACTGGATGGTCAGCATCGTATCGCAGCATTTCGTATGCTGAAGGAGAAATACCCTGACAGCAAAGCAGCTCTTCCTGTGATGGTTGTTAATGTAGACGAATCAGCTCTGCTGTCGGCAATCAAGTTTAATTCGGGACATGCCAATTGGGTGATTGAGGACTACATGAGAGCGCATCTAGAGAAAGGTATTCATGGGTATGAGCAGCTTCGTGACTTTTTGAAAGCTTACCCTGAATTCGAAATCAAAGCTGCAATCCAGCTTATCAAGGGTAAGCACTCTACGAAAGAGTTCAAAGAAGGAGCTCTGAAAATCTCTGACGAAGAGTACATGGAAGCTTCCAAAAAGGCTGCTGCTCTGTGTCTTATCTCAGTGAAACTCAACACTAAGGTCGTTTTCCGTCGGGATGTTGTGGTGGCATTCTACCGCGTATGGGATAAAATCCCCAATATCCAGACGTATGTCAAACGACTGAGTCTCTTCAAAATGCCGCTCACTGAATCCCGTAAAGAATGGGAGAGAGCGTACGAGGACTTACTGCGGTAAGACCTCTATAAGTCAATAAAGTTTTTACTTTATGCCTGCTACGATTTTCGAGCGTGTGATTAAATAGAAATTCCTTTAAGGAATTCTATTATGAACGCAGGTCGGTGATGGTCACTATCTCAGCCTCGCCACAACGAAATACGCGCTGTCTGCTGTTGTTTTCTTTTTACATAACTTGAATCAACTGGATTAAACCTTGATTTAGAGAGGGAATTAAAGGCAATCCTTATAAATAAGCCTGTATTTTACTTCTGCCGTGGTGACGCAGATGAATAAGTGTTTGGTTGATTTAAGGTGAATCGTTTTCTTTGATTGTAGGTTCTTGTCGTAAGAAGTAACCTACGGGTTGTAGAGTTCGGATTTACCAATCCTTAAACCTACTTAACCAACTCTACAAGCTTTGTAAATTTAGTCACTTTACAAAGTGTAGCTCTACCTGCTGAGCGAGTCCTCTTACGGAGTTCGAGGAAGGATGCAGGACGACTTGCGCCAAGGTCTGAAGAATGTCTACTTCGTCGACACAGCAAGAGATCTTTACTTGAAGGCTCATACTTTCTTTGTTTGTCCAGGGAGTGTAAAGATTTTAATATTTATGTGGCCGATTAATTTATCTATATCTGTAGCCTGGCAAGCGTTGACAATGCAGATATTTTTTTAATTTGAAAATTATGATTGGAATATATATATTCTGGGGAGTGATGACTATCTTATCCTTTTCACTATGGTTCATTGCAAGAGCTGCGTGGATTCAGGATACTCCTGATAAAAATAAATGTTTTTGGGTTTGTTTAATAGGAACAATTCTTATACAATTTTTATTATTTGCAGCAGTAGATACCGTAAGACTTAAAACAACTCTTCCGACAGAGAAAGTAAAAATTATTATTAATAGTAATATTCCCAGAGACTCCATAGAATTAATAGTCAATTCCAATTATGAAGCATATAGTACTGATCTCCCATAATGGGGAAAATTCTTGGGAATCTTTCTCAACTAAAGAAGATGCTCTGCGTTATATGGATTACCTCAAAAATCAATATTACAATGACATCATTGTTATTTACGCTATAATTCCTTAAAAATGGGTGAACATCCTAAAACAGAAGAATTTACCACTCAAGAGTATTTTGAAACTCTTATTGGTATGCTCAATACTCCTATAGGGAGAAGAAAAAACTCTGAGGACGTCAATAAGTGTGTCCAAGCTCTGGCAAGCGCTCTTCAACAGGGGGCAAAGATCATTATTCCTACAAGATAATTTCTAATTAAATAAACAGTATGAAGGGTGGAAAACCTGGACTGAATGTCCGTCGCAAAGGTGCTCTTGCTCGCCTGGAAGCTACGTATGCAGCTTTCAAAAAAGCAGGAAAAGACAAGGAGAATCCGATTACGGGAAAAACTGTTCCCTACGATCAGGAACTCGCTCGTATGGAGCGTGAGATGGCAACTCTCAAATCTCGAATCTACAACTAAAGAGAAAACACATGGCAATTATCGGACAAGTACATCGTATTACTGAGAAACTCAGACTGGAAGCGATGAAAAAGGAAGCACGTCGGACTCGTCATTACATTCAGAAAATCGAGTTCTTCAACCCGAAAACGAAAAAGAAAGAGATTCGGGAGATCGAACATTTCAAGCCCAAGAAGAAAGAGGAAGAAACCGCAGCGTAAAGCTGTAGAGAGCTATAGTATTTATAGGTAAGTACACTACTCTGAGGAGTAGAGATAGAGGTTCAAATCCTCTTAGCTCTCCAAGACTTTTAAAATTTGTATAATGGAAAAAGTGACACAAAATGTACCTGATACAGGTTATACAGATCCTGATGAATTCGTGAATGACCCTTGTATCGAAGCCATAGAGGATGAAGAACTTCTTAACATAGAATAATATGTACATAATAACTTTAATTTTAGGAATTGTAGGTGTTGTCCTTCTTGCTTTTGCAATCAGGGAAGATGAAGATGATCGAGCCTTCCCGTTGGGAATACTATCAGTAGTCTCTCTGATATGCTCAGTGATACTCTGGTGCTATACTGACACCAAGCATGAACGAGAACAACCCTTAACAACAATTTCAACTTTTGTTGAGGAGCATTCTCAATACCTCTCCCCAACTACAGTGAGAACTGTAAGTGCAGCACCTATTCGGGAAATGCCTGATGGATGTTTCGTATACAGTGTTATTCTGGTTGATCAGGACTCTATGTATACGTATTCTGCAGTTTTAGATCCTGAAAACATCGAGGTAGTTAATTTTGTTCTCGAAGAATCTATTCCTCGACTCGAAAATCATCAAAATAAAAAATAAACAATGGCAAAAAATCGTCTTTTTGGTTGGATGTTCGTTGAGGACTCCAATAAAGAGTCTGAGACAGTTAAGCCTCGTACTTCACAGGAAGCATCTGCTCCTGCTACGGTTGCTGTTCCCAGTCCTGTCGTAACTTCTGTACCTGCTCCCACAATTATGGCATCAGGAGATGTAGATACCAAACTGGTGGAACTTCTGGAGCGTAAGATCAACGAAGCGAATCTTCCTGGCCCTGACTATTTGGAACTTCTTCAGTCAGCGGAACAGATGAAGCAGTATATCCCTGATGAGACTACACGTCTCAAAGCTGCTTTCGGTTCCATTCAGGGCATGGATCCTCGGATGACGAAGGATGTCGTTCTGGCATCGATTGACACCTATCTGGGTGTGATTGAAGCTGAACGAGGAAAAGCAAAGCTTCGCATGGAGAAGCTCCGTAAGGAGACTGTCGAGGACAAGGCAGAGGAGTTGAAAGCAACGAATCTTCGTATCGAGCAGCTTCGTGAGGAACTGAAAACTCTCACGGACAAGTCGATTGATCTCAACTCAGAGATCCAGAAGAATACAGCTGAAACCGCTGCTTTCGAAGCTCGAACGAATGCAACCATCGACAAGGTTACGAATCGCCTGAACGAGGACAAGGTCCGACTGGCACAAATTCTGTAAGTATGATGCTGCCTGAAGGTTCAAGTCTCTCTAACTGGGAAAAACCAGGAGGCAAAACTGGTATGGTAGTTTTGGGTTTGTTAGGTGCAGGAGGGTTGATGCTTTTTTATAAAGCTCTTCCTTTCCTGATTACCCTGGCATCCAATACACTGTACCTTGGACTGCTCCTGGGATTAATTGCAGGAATTATTTATCTCCTGTGTGATCCCAAGTTTAGGAAAATCTGCTCTGCCACTTACTTTATGTTAATGAGAAAGCTAACTGGATTGGTTATCGAAATCGATCCTATTGCTATCGTGGAACAACGTATCCGTGATATGCAGAAAAAGTCAGCTGACATTAAAAAGGTAATGGGAGATCTCAGAGGTTGTATCATTCGTTCTAAGAACGATATTCAGAACGATACAAGGGAAATGCGTAATTGCATGGATGAAGCACAAGTGTCTGAGCGTAATGGAAACATTGCAATGGCAACAATTCAGAAGCGCCAAGCACTTCGTCTTAAAGAATCGTTGGATGATCAGTTACTTGCTCTTAAGAACTCAGAAATGTGGTTTGAAAAGCTTAAAAAGCTTGAAGAGTATGCAAATCTGACAATTCAGGATGTTACTAACGAAGTAAATATTCGAAAGAAAACATTCGAACGAATCCGTGCACAGCATAAAGCTTTCAAATCTGTAATGTCTATCGTTAAGGGTGATCCTGACGAATTGGCAATGTTCACTGATGCTATGGATTTCATGGCAAAAGATATCTCTGATAAGATCGGAGAGATGGAACATGTCATTGACTCTACTACAGGTATGTTGGCTGATTTGGATGCAAAGAATGGTGTTGCCAATATGAGGGCAGAAGAACTACTGGAACGATACAACAAGTCAGGAATTGATAGTCTCTTTAATAAGTTCTCTGATGGTCGCAAGGCTATCGCTGCACCCAAAGTAGGAGAGTATGTTCAGTTCCAGGAAATTCTTAAAGTCCCCGTAAATGGTAACGAAGCCTCTCCCAAATCCCTCGACGACTTCTGGGGTGAGTAAATTTTTCCTGAATAATAGGAATATTGCTATATGTATTCTTTTGAATACTGTAGTGATATTTCTATTGTCCTTTCACCGATTTCAACATGTCCTTTTGCCACTAGATGTGGCATTTACCATATTCTTTATAATAGAGATGACTGTTAAGATTAAATGTCTTGGCAAATCATTCTTTAAGGATAAAGAATGTGTTTTTGATTTATTAATTGTTGTAGTTTCATCGATCCCATTATTTGGGTTATTCAGTTTAGATTGGATTCAAGTAATGCGATTGACTCGAATATTTAAGAGTCTTCGATTGTTTGAATTGATTCCTAATTACAAAAAGTTACTCATCAATTTTAGGTTAGTAATTCGAAGTTGCATTGGAATCTTAGTAGGATTATCTATTTTGATTTTTCTATTATCAATTATTCTGTCTTCTTTATATGGAAATGTAGTTCCAGAGTATTTTGGAAATCCCCTTGAAAGTATTTATTCAGTTTTCCGATTGTTTTCTATTGAGGGTTGGTATGATATTCCAAATGCTATTGCTGAGCGTAGTTCCTATGTAATGGGATATTTATCTAAGTTTTTCTTATCAGGTATAGTTCTTGTTTTTGGTATATTCGGAATGGGATTTGTATCATCTATGTTTATTGATGAGGTAACTTCAGATAATAATGATGAAGTTCTACAACGATTAAGTAAGTTAGAAGAAATTTTAAAGAAAATACAAGAAAATGGCACAACTTAAGCCAGGATTCAAAGTAGTCCTGATCATGGTCGCTGTAATTGCAGCATTTTTCGTAATCAAAGCCGTCGTCCCTTCCTCCTCGTCGTCGGGGTCATCCTCTACTTCGGGTCTCGGCGACATCTTCGGAGGAAAACCGACCATCAACATCGGAGTTAACACGTATGCGGGGTTTGCTCCCATCGTGTGGATTAACGGTGGTCTTCGTCCCAATGACGAGTCTATCCTGACTAAGGAGTATGGCATTCGTGCCAATATCATTATCCAGGATGATTTTGTTGCTGGACGCAACGCTTTCCTGAATGGGGATATCGACCTTATTTATTGTACTACGGATGTATTGGCCGTAGAGATGGGTGAAGGTTCCGCAATGAACAGTGCTAAGTATGTAATGATGCTTAACCGTTCTCAGGGGGCAGATGCAATGGTAGTTACCAAGAATATTCGTACCGTTGCAGATCTTAAGGGTAAAAAGATTGCAGTAGCTGAAGGAACTGCATCTCATACTCTTCTTCTGAATATTCTTGAAACGAACGGGATCAGTCAGCATGACGTAACACTTGTGAAAGTTGATAACGGTGGTGCTGCAGCTGACACATTCAAAGCAGGTCAGGTAGATGCTTGTGTTACATGGGCACCTGATGATCAAGCTTGTGTAGATGCTATTCCTGGTTCGAGAGTTCTCGTTTCAACCAAACATGCAAAAGACCTTGTAACAGATGGTCTTGTGGGAAAGGCAGAGTGGCTGGATAAGAATCATGACAATGTCAAGAAACTTATTTCCGCAATTCTCTATGCTAATTCTACCCTGAATCAAAATCCGAATGCAGTGAAAGAAGCTTCGAAGATCTTCGCAAAGGCGTTTGGAACTGATCCTGAGTTTGCAGAATTGGGGTGTGGGAATATCTGGTTCGCTACTCTCGGTGATGAAGAAAATTTCTTTGGTATGACTTCCGATTATATGGGAATGAAGGCTGAAGAAATCTATTCAAAGATGGCTCGAACCTATGCTAGCCTTGGGCTTACTAAAAGTCCTCTGGGTTGGCGTAAAGTTTCCGACATGTCTTTCATCGAAGAGCTTTCCAGTGAGGGTACTGTGCAGGGCAATCAGGCTCCTCAACCCGCAGTTAAGTTCTCTGCTGTAACATCAGAAGTCAGGGAAAAACAGGCAATTTCTAATAAGAAGTTGACTATTAATTTCCCTGTCAATGGTGACATCCTCGACAATGATGCTCGAGCTCTTATTGATCGAGAGTTTGTTCCGATTGCGAAGCAGTTCAACAATGCACGCGTTCGTATTGAAGGTAATACTGATAATACAGGTAATCGTGCATACAACGAGTCTCTTTCGTCTCGACGGGCTCAGGCTGTAGCTAATTATTTAATTAATGACTACGGTTTTGATCCTAATCGGTTCATTATTGTTGGTAACGGTCCCAAGAATGCAATCCGTGACGGTGTGCAGGGTTCCAATATCAACTATCGGACAACTGACTTTATGCTCGTAACTGAGTAATATGCAGTTGTTCAAAATGGGTGGGACGATCACCCATAAACAAGCATTGGCAACAGGTATCATAGGAGCAATAGTTCTGCTGCTCCTATGGTATCTAGTTACCATGTCAGGGGAAATCATTCGTCCTCAGATTTTACCAAATCCTGTAAATGTGCTCAAGGCATATCCAGATTTAATCTCCAACTCAGCTCTCTTTACTAATACTTGGTATACAGTAAAGCTGAACCTTATGGGATATTTCTATGCTTTAATTATTGCAATCCCTTTGGGCCTTATTATAGGATTGTTTCCCGTTACTAAAGCGTTATTTGGTAAGTACTTTGATGCCCTTCGTTATCTCCCTATACCTGCAGTGTCTGGCATTTTTATCGCTGCTATAGGTATTGGATTTGATATGAAGGCTAGTTTTTTAGCTTTCGGCATTATTATTTACATTCTTCCTGTCGTTGTTCAACGAGTTTCTGAACTTCAGAATCCCGCTAATGATAAGGATTATGTGTATTTACAAACCATTTCAACGTTAGGTGCAACTAATTGGCAGAAATTTCGATATGTTTATTTTCCTTATGTAATGCAGCGAGTTTCCACTGATGTCATTAATCTAACTGCTATTTCTTACACTTATATAGTGATTGCAGAAACCCTTAACAAGGAAGGTGGCATTGGTGCGCTGATAAACATAATGAGCAGACAGTCAAGAACTGCCGAAGTCTATGCACTTCTCTTCTTGATTATTGCTATCGGAATTCTCCAAGATGTCCTTCTAAAGAAATTGGATGTTGTGCTCTTTCCTTCAAAGTACAATAAGCCATCCATCAAATCCAAAATAATGAAATAAGTATGGGGCTCTTTGATGGTTTAACTGGATCCGTTCCAGTTCCCACATCTCGTTATGAGGCTGTGGATGTAATTAACTTGAAAAATCTTAACCAGTCTTTTGATACTCCTAAAGGAAAGTTCACTCTCTTTAAGGATTTTAGTCTGGATATAAAAGATTTCTCAGGAGAAGGGCAGTTTATCAGTATCTTAGGAAAGAGTGGTTGTGGTAAATCTCAGCTGCTCAAAATCATCTCTGGGCTTACACAGCCAGATTCAGGTGAAGTTCTTGTTTATGGGAAACCACAGACAGGAAAAATTCCTATGGTATTTCAGCAGTATTCTTCATTTCCATGGATGTCAGTTCTTGACAATGTAAAACTTCCGCTCATACTTCGAGGAGTTTCTGATAAAGAAGCTACTGAGAAGGCTATGGAGATGATTAAGATTGTAGGTCTGGAAGGTAATGAAACTAAATGGGGTCAGTACCCTGTCTTATCAGGTGGACAGCTTCAACGAGTTTCAATGGCGCGAGCCCTGGTTGCAGATAACAAAATTCTTTTGTTAGATGAAGCCACTGGTGCATTAGATATTGTTATGAAACGAGAGATTCAGAACACCATTTTGGATATCTATTATAACGCCAAATTCGATCCTACAATCCTCAATGTTACACATAGCATTGAGGAGGCTGTGTATCTCTCGAATCGAATTTACATTTTGGCTCCTAATCCCTGTAAAGTTCAGGCTGTCATTGATGTTAACTTTGACGGTAGGAGGACGGATGCAATTCGTCAAACTACAGCATTTGCAAATTATGTGAAACAAGTAGAACAAGTAATGTCAGAAACACATGAGTAAAATCAATTTCAAAGCTTTTCCTATGTATTTCAAGGAGAAGGTCTATGATGCCGAGGGCAATGTAAAGCGTAACAAAGATGGCGAAATCGTTTACCAGCGTGTACAGCGCATGGTACGTCATAACACAGCCTACTTTCCTAACCGAAAGTAAAACGGTTCTTTGAAACTCTGGTCGGAGATTAAATTCTCCGACTTTTATGGTGGAGTCGTCTAGCGATTTAGGACGCCAGTTCTCAGCTGGAAACAGTAGTTTGAATCTGCTCTCCACTACACTATTTTAATTATTTAATTTAGTTAGGGGTGCTCCTATATAATGCACGGTAGGATATTACCTAAGTATACCCGAGCTAGTTGCTGAGAATCTCGTTAAACTTTAGAAATGTGGGTTTCAGAATTTATAATCCCCGCAGCTAAAAATTCCCAGATACTATCAACTGGGAGCCTAACGGTATCCTCTTTGATAGTATCTATTTGGTCTGTTCGTCTAGTGGCTTAGGACATTACCCTCTCAAGGTAAAGACAGTTTAAGGTTCGAATCCTCTACAGACTACTAATATAGTAAACTATGAAACTTAACAAATATAAAATGAAAATAGGAATTCCTGAATCTGTGGAATTTCTTGTATACGGAAAAGATAATTTTGAGATTCCCAAGGAGATAGAAGAAATAACTCTTCTTCAGGAAAATCTCAATAAAGAAGAGTTGGATGCAAACTTTGATCTTCCTATATATGAATTTACTGATTTTATGATTCTTTTCCTTCCTTTTAAAGGAAAACAGAAGAGAACTAGGGACAAAATTCTAAATGAAGTAGGAATTGTTTGTTGGGGAGACTTAGAAGTTGCGTATTACAACATTCGAAAACATGGAAGTACTCTTTCTAAAAAGCAGCGAGAGCTAGTTGTTGAAAAATACTCAGAAATAATCAATGGAATATAAACGTGTAAAACTCACAAAAGTAGGACTCACTGGTAGAATTCCTGATGGATTGCATCCTAATGGAATTGAAGTGGGTTATATAGAGGAAGGTTATATGGTAGAACCTCCTAAAGTTGGAGAAATGTTTCTTCTCTATCCTCACAATAAAGTAACCTTTGGTAATACTCCCTATTTTCATACCTCTCTTGTAACAGAGGTAATCTCAGATACTGAATTCAGAACGTTAAACAGTTTATATAAAATAGAAGTAATATAGAAGGATTAGGTTGATGGAGAGACAACTATATAGAGAAGTATGGGTAGGTCCAGGAACAGAACTTATAGAAGTTTCTGAAGAAGAAGTCAAAGCAGCTAAAGAAGAGTATGCTAAGACAGGCAAATGTGATTGTATCTATATCTATGATGAATTCAGTTACTGTGACTACTATCTAAGGTACTGTGGTATCTGTGGAAACTTGGTTTCGTTAATATAATACTATGTGTAAATATTGTGAACTCTTAGGAAACAACTATCATCCTGGATGTGAAGTTGTGGCCAATTCACTACCATTCGATGAGAAGGTAGTAGACCAAGAAAGCTTTGCTACAGACCATTTCGAGGTTTCCTGTAGATTTAGGAAACTGGAGGATGAAGGAACTACTATCTGTATAGATGCTGGGTTTGGATCAACCATAGACATATTCGTGCAATACTGTCCCTTTTGTGGAAATTCTTTAAAATAGGAGTAGGACATGAAAATGGAGCTTAACAATAACGGATATTGGGAAATCAACAGAGGGAAAACTAAAATTGTAGTGTACCCAGGATTAGATCGCCCCTATAAGCCTGTATCTTTTACCTATAATACAGATCCTCCTTATAACAGTAGGGTGGGATTGCTTGAAATTAGGAGAGCCGTTAAATCCCTAAATACTGAAGAACAGCTCTTTGAGTATTTTTGTAGTATTGCAGAGTAACTATAAGATATGAAGATTCGATTTAACAACAAGAAGAAATACTGGTATAAACCAGGAAGGGGATAAAAGGGATATACTAATTAGAGAGGAAGGTCAGACTGGTGTATAGTCGCATATAGAGTATGGCACAGACAAAAGATCTGAATAATAGCCCATTACTAGCACACTCTAATTTTGTAGGCTTTCAGGCTTAAGTAAAAGACCAAGTGAATCTGTTTAACATCACTAATATCTTAGATATTCTTAAAGGTAATCTTTAGTGGCCGCTGGCCCTCCGTGAGTACAGGCTGTGTTTGAAAAGAGGAAGTATAAGAATAGGCAGATACTTGCATACTTGAGAGTCTTTACATCTCCTCAATGACTTGGTAAGAGAGGAGATTTTTACATCCCTACACTTTCTCGTGTAGTGCAGACTATAGGAGTTTGATCGCTCCTATAGTCACCGTTTGCTTCAGAGGCTTAAGTTATACTAAGTAAATCTTGCCTGAATCTAATAAGCTGGAGTGCGAATCTATTCAATGACTTAGTAAAGAGAATAGGATTTTTATATTATATATGGAAGAAATTAAAGAGTATCAAATATTAGGAATAGGATTTTTAGTGATAGCTATTATTGCAGGAATACTCCTAATTCTTATGTAGTTTTTATTTTAGGGCCTATAGTTAAAAGGTTTATAACGCACGACTCATAATCCTGTATTCCTGGTTCGAGTCCAGGTAGGCCCACTAATTTAAGATATAAGCAATGAATGTAGATAAAGAACATATTATAAGTTATTTCCAAGATATTATTCATATATGTGAGAAGACGACAACTAGAAATGTTTCTCATCAAATGAGTAATATTAGGATTACTTATAGTTATATTGCTGATAAAGTAAAGGAGCAATATGGAGAGAACATAGCATATAATAATCTTATGCACGTTGTAGAGCTAGCTTCTGGAGCCACAACTGGCAACATTACTCATAAAGTTGCAACTATAAAAGGTTTATGCCGAAGATGTATTGATTTTATTAATGAATACGGATTAGAATAATCATGGGATTTTTAATTTGGATAGTGGCAGGTTCAACAATTCTATATATTTTAACGGTAGATGATTGTGAAGATTTTTTCAGTAAAGTTTTTGTATCTATAATATATTTTAGTATTTTTGTAGCAATAGTTCTCTTTGTTAAGAGTGATGTAGTGTGTAATATACACATGGAAGCTTATGAAAAGGGGAAGCTTGAGAAAGTATATACTATAAGAGATTCTGATACAACATATAAATGGACCTACCGTGAGAAGAATTAGTTTTGAAACAGCTAATTTAGCTGCTGAGAAAGGATATGATGAGGACTGTGATTCTGTTTATGATATTTATGGAAATATTATAGATATAGACAACTATGGTTTAGGTATTATTCCTGAATATTGTTGTCCAGCTCCATATCAGGCGGAGTTACAAGAGTGGCTGAGAAACGAGCATGGAGTAAGTGTATTAGTCTATTTAGATGAAACACTATCATATATATGGACTATTACTTGTTTGCATCCTAGAGCCTCAATCATGGAATATCATCAGTCTAATGAGGTATGGTGTGGACATTATGAGGATTGCTTAGAAGCAGGCTTACAGGCAGCTTTAAGATTAATGTAATATGGATGCCGAGATGGCGAAATAGGCAGACGCTTCAGACTTAAAATCTGATGAACCGAAGGGTTCGTGCGGGTTCGAGCCCCGCTCTCGGTACAGCGGTTATTTGATTACGCAACTAGGATAATAGCAGCTTATGCACGAATGCGTCGTGACGATAGGCAGGTGATAGTGAATAAGACTACCGTAGGAAATGACGGGGCAGATTGTAAAGTTCTATCCAGATACTTACCTCCAGCAGTGGCTAAAAGAGTATCATTTTTATTGAAATATTTTAATATATGGAAATTGGACTTATTATAGCAGCTTGTATAGTTGCTTACTTTCTTCAACTTGATATGGGAGCAATATTAGCACAAGATGAAGCTAAATCTTGGAAAATTTGGTTTGCTATCCCAGGAATAGGGCTTCTCGCACAGTTTATTTATCTCTGGTACTGTATATTTCAAATATATTTTGATAAGTAAGTAAAGCAATAAGGTGACATACAGCAATCTTTTTAAATTATTGCATTTGGGTAAATATGAACGTCACCTACTATTGATAGGAGTATGGCGCAATTGGTTAGCGCACCTCCCTGATACGGAGGGGGTTTCTGGTTCGAATCCAGATACTCCTACTAATTACTTTTATATGTATAAAATCTTACTTTGTTTACTTTTAGCATTTACTACTAATTATGGATATTCCCAATTAAAGTATAATCAAATAGATATCGAAATCGGGTTAAGTAGTAGTATTGATGAGCCACATATAAACATGTTATATGTTGGGGGAACTATTTATAATGCATATTTAGAGTTTCAAACCAATGCATTCACAAAAGGAATGGGATATAATAACATTATAGATATGAAAGCTATAAATGTTGGAGCTGCCTTTCCTATGTATCAAACTAATAAATTTTCATATATTATAACTCCTAAAATTGGTATATGGACTACTAATCCAAATACATATTTTTGTGGAGGATTGAATTTCAGTGTAGTATATAAGTTTATACGAATGTCTTTGCTTACAACATTTGTAAGAAGTGAGCAATTTATAGGAATTGGCTTAGGAGTTTCATTATAAGTCCAATTGGGGTGTGGTGTAGTGGCGGCACGTTGGATTTTGATTCCAAAAGCATCCGTAGGTTCGATTCCTACCACCCCAACAATAATTAAAACAACAGTTATGATTTGGTATATTATTTTAGTAATTTTTATCATCTATCTTTTGGTAGTTTCAGGAATTATGTTTTTCTTTGCAACTAAGTTCGGATTGGTAAATACTATTGTTCAATGGGAAAAGGAAGATACTTTTTATATCTTTTGCCCCATTGTGCATTTATTTACATTGTATTATTTCTGGACTCTCAAATAGGACGCCTTGCCTGAATTGGTTAAAGGAGCTGCCTGCAAAGCAGTTTTGTGTGGGTTCGAGCCCTACAGGCGTCTCATTATAAATTTACATTGCGGGGTAGAGCAGAGGCCAGCTCGCCAGCCTCATAACGGACTTATGTCTAAGATGAAGCTTGTCTATTTATTTATACGAACCTTTGTAAAGTTCGAAATTTTTTATATATTTGTAGTATAAATTAATAATTAATACTATGAATAAATACTCAAAACAAGAACTAGAAACGTATATTTTAAAGGATAAACTTTCATATGCAGCAATTGGAGGCATTTATGGAGTAACTGGAGCGGCAATAAAGAAAGCCGCTTTAAGGTATGGAATTATATTACCTAAAAAGAGAACCATAAATGCGAAAGAGAACTTTAGTCACAAAGGGAAATCTAAAGTAGACTCTTTTTCAGATTCAGAATTTATAGAAATTATTTCTAGTAACATTGGTTGAAAAAATATTGGATCTGCGTTGGGATATACTAACCGCCCATCAAGTGATGTTGTTTCAAATATAAAAAGTAGATGCTCGAAGTTAGGTATTGAGCCTATTATTGAACAACCTTCTCCAATACTATTTAAAACTAAGGGAGAATTATTATCTTCTAGAAAAAATTACCAAAGTTATAGAAGTTCTATTAGAAAACATGCTGAGTTAACTTATTTTAGATCGACTAAGGTTAAAAAATGTGCAATATGTGGATATGATAAACATATAGAAATTGCACATATTAAATCAGTAGCAGAGTTTGATGATTCTGTAACAATTGCTGAAATCAATTCCATTGATAATCTCATAGCTTTATGCCCTAACCATCATTGAGAATACGATAATGGATTGATTACGATATAAGCTGGAGGTCGGAGGTTCGAATCCTCCTCCCGCTACTAATTGCGGAGTGTAGTGCGCATGGTAATTGGATAACCAGCCTGGGCCACGCATAACCCAGGAGATTCAGGTTCGAATCCTGACTCCGCTACTAATATAAGGTGTCAAACAGCAAACTTTTACAATCGAATGACTTTCAAAATCATTAAATGATGTAGGGATACCTTTCTGGAGCATATGGTGTAATTGGCTAACATATCGCCCTGTCACGGCGAAGTTCGGGGTTCGAATCCCCTATGTTCCGCAAAATTATAATTTATGGATGTAAAATGGTTATCTGATAAGTCTTTTGTAGTTAAGGGTACTACATATACTGTACAGGTTCCTGTTACTTTAGAGGAAGCTTTGGAAGAGGTACAAACTGCACTTTCCGAGATAAAAAAGAAAAAGGAGTATTATAAAGGTTTATTGGAAAAACTAAATTTCTCTGATTCTTTTTTGAATAAAGCTCCTATCAAAGTAATAGTAGATAAAATTAAAATTGAGGAAGATACATATAAAATGTTATTCTTTCTTAATGAAGAAGAATATAAATATACCTTGCATTTAAAAATCATTTTAAGAGTACTTGATTTTGTTAACCTAGCATATCAGGAACTTGACTATAAAATGAAACATAAATTAATTCCTGAAGATTTAGACTAAATGATAGGTGCTGATCCTTTATAAATGTGAAAGGCTCTCAAGATATATCTAAATAATAGGAATGATTCGGAGGGTTGTCAGAGTTGGTTTATTGTGTCACTCTTGAAAAGTGATGTACGTGATGAGCGTACCAGGGGTTCGAATCCCTTACCCTCCGCTTTGCGGTAGTAGTTCTTTGTGAAATTCTCTGCGGTATACAGTAAGTGGAAGCATAAAAGAATTTCACTTTAAGCACCTTTGGTGTAATTGGTAACACGATGGTCTCCAAAACCATAGTTTAGAGTTCAAGTCTTTAAGGGTGTGCATAGTTTTATTATTGTTTATTACAAAGTCTCTTCAGCAAAACTCATAGCATGGGGTACTAGAGTCACAGGTTCAAGTCCTGTTTAATAGAAGTTCTATTAATAGCTCAGTTGGTAGAGCATAGTTTAAAAATATAGAGACTTTATATCTGGGTATGGAGGAGTCAGGTCAACCTCGCTGGTTTTGGGAACCAGAGCAAGCTGTAATGGCGGGCGCAAGTTCGAATCTTGCTATCCAGACAACATTTAAAAATATATGAATAAGATAGATAAGTATTTAAGAAGATTTGCTTATAAGATAGAAACTTCTGAAAGCAAACAATCCAGGTATTATACCATCGGAGACCTAATTATTAGAGTATCTGATCATATAGGTAAAAATTCTTCTGGAAATATATCAATTATTATTGATAGAGAAAATTATATACTATATGTTCCGTCTACTAACAAGGTAAGTCTTATTCCTTATGAAGATTGTAAAGCTTTGATTAAAGGAATTGTTTTACATGCTTCTTTGTTTTTAGTTGGAGATTCTTCTTACCAAAAAGATCTTATTAAAGAAAATGAAGAGCTAAAACTTCAAATTAAGAGTTTAAGGCAAATGCTGCCTAAAAAGGAATATGCAGGGGCTTCTAGTAATGCAGAGGAGATAAAAGTTATTTTGCAAGGACTAACAAAGGGTCAAAAGAAAAGGATCAAAACTATATATGGTTCTTGTTCATTCCATAGTATGCCTAAAGATATGCTTCGTACAATCTGGAATAATCCAGAGGTCCAAAAATGGATAACACAAAAATAATTCTAATTAAATATGAAGTTAAACGTATTACTCGCAAAACTGGAGCAGGGAGCCTCTCAGTTTAAAGCTCTTCTTCGAGACTACACAACCTTCTTTAAGAAGGAGTCAGACAACTTCCGTGGTGTTAAAAACACTTACGAACCTCGTCCTGACACTGTGGATCTTCCAAGTGAGCGTAAACTCATAACTGTTGTAACAACAGTTGATGAGAAATTCGATTATTTCACTGATATGGTAAAAAACTATATCAGGGAGATGTTCAATTGTGAAGCAACTAATGCTTCTGGAGCAGCTCGTGCTGACCTTATCGTAGATGGTCAGGTAGTTGCTAACCTAAGTAGCTTAGAGCTTCTGAAGCTCAAGTCTTTCCTGGAAAATCCTCAACTTCAGGAGATGCTTCAGAACATTCCTGTTCGTAAGGATTCGGAGATCTGGGAACCCTGTACTGAGGAAATGTACGCAGGTCGGGCAATTGTACAATCTCCGATTCTGAAAGGAACAAAGAAGTCTATCACCAAGACTCAGTACATCCTGGAAGATCCTAACGTACAGAAACTCGGTAGTGCTACTCATTATCAGCCTCAGATTGCAGTAAAAGATACTGTAATGGAGCTGGGTGACTACACTATGCAGCGTTTCTCAGGTGAATGGACCCCTCGTCAACGAGCATTAGCTCTGCAGCGTAGGAGTATTCTTCTGGCAGCAACTATTGCTGCACTGAAGACTGCAAATGAGGTAGAAGCAGTGGAATCTGGACTGGATTCAGAGTGGCTGCTGAATTACCTCCAAGGTAAGTAACAAAACAAACAAAATATTTGACGATAGACTTAGCTTTAGACTTAGATTAAGTGACTATGAACTTTCAATATCCTAGACATTTGTAAGGGAGTCATTTTCAGATTTAGTGTCGCGTCAAAAGCTTTAGTCTCAGGTTAATAAGGATGTGCTAATTCACTAATAAAAAATCATAAGACTGGGGGTTCGAGTCCCTCATTCGCCGCAAATTTTAGATTATTACACGGCGAATTGGAGAAATGGTTAACTCGTATGAATACAATAAATTAAAGTGAGTTAGATGCACATTATCGTACAATATTTGAAAATACTGTAATTCATCAATGAGGGAGGAGTAAGCGGGCCATGCTTGCTTCTCCATTTTATGGCCCTGTAAGCAAATTGGCAAAGCTGCTTATATGTTCTAGGTTCATAAGTGTGTGGAGGTTCGAGTCCTTCCATGGCCACGTGGTTTTCGTAAGTGGTTTTCATAATTTAATTTGTTTTAGTAAAAGGTAACTTGCAGTAAACTTAAGTATAATTCGTCTGTTAATTATTCATAGTTACCTAGTTTTAAGGAGCGGGTATGGCGCAATTGGTAGCGCAGAGCACTTTTAATGCTAAGGGAGCCGAAAGGCCGTTCAGGGTTCAAGTCCCTGTGCCCGCACTATTTTTTGGATATATAAAATAAAGTTATTATCTTTGTAACACAAGGTTACTTCAGCAAGCTTCTTCTACTGAATTGTATTTTGTTGAACAGCGATCTGGGTTCGAGTCCCAGTTATAGGAAACTTCAGGGCTGAGAAGTACTATAGTCGTCTAATGGTAGGATGTAAATTAGAGTAACCTAGCCCACTTTGGGAGTATGGCGCAATGGCTAACGCAATCGGCTGTTAACCGATAGATTCCAAGTTCGAATCTTGGTGCTCCCGCTTAAATTTTAGTAAAATGATGAAGATTTATCTTGCAGGCCCTTTCTTTAATGAAAAAGAAAGAAATTACGTAGAAATTGCAGCAAATATTCTACGTAATCAGGGATATGAAGTTATAGTTCCTATGGAGCATTTCATTGAAAATGGTAAGAAGCTAACTAATGAAGAATGGGCACGTGAAGTATTTGAGTATGATGTAGAGCAAATCAGAAATGTAGATTGTATGCTTGCAATCTATCATGGTCATTACTCTGATAGTGGTACTGCATGGGAAATAGGTTTTGCATTTGCATATAGTACAACTTGTATTGTTGCTCATGTTGATCCAAGTATTACAGCAAGTATAATGCCTGTTACTGGATGCTACTACAATATTAAATTCTCAGATATTGGTAAGATAGATCTGAAGAATTTACTTGATAATGAAAGGCCTTCTTCCAGAGGATTGAATGCTTGGATAGTAGAGCAGAAATAACACAACTAGGATTTGTAGTGAAATGTAAAGCCGAGAGTGCGGTATGGACATTGCAGGCTCTGATATGAAGGCACTCTAATCTATCAGTATTAGTCCAGAGATCAGAAATGATTCAAAGCGAAAATTTCACAGTTGTGTTTTACAAGGTCTCTTACAGCAACCTTTATTTAGCAATAGACTTTTAATCTACGGAGCTTTATAGAGACCTTTTATGAGGTATTGGTGTTAGTGATAGCATATGTGACTTCCAATCACAAGGGGAGAGTTTGAATCTCTTATACCTCTCAATTATGATTAATAATTATTAATAAATCAAATTAATGAAACGTTTTAAAGAACTTTCAGATGATATAATTAGAACTGTGTGAAGTAACAGTAAAAGTTTATTTGAAATTTGTAAAAAGTTAGAAATTCATGATAATACTTCCAATAGAAATAAGTTAAAAGAATGAGCAGTTAAAAATGGAGTAGAGATTCCTATTATTAGCGTACTTACAAAGGATAGGTATGAAAAGAATCCTAAGTTATGTAAACAATGCGGAAATGTAATTTTATGAAGTAAAAGAGCCAATGACTTTTGTTCCCATTCATGTAGTGCTACATATCTAAATTTAAAAAGAGAGGCCAAGTCAAGTGGTAAGTATGTTCGTGGTGCTACTTCTATCTGTATAAATTGTGGAAACGTCATACCTGCAAGAAATCAATATTGTAATCGCAAATGCCAAGCTGAATATGCTTACAAGGAATTTATCAAACGCTGAAAAGAAGGTAAAGAATTAGGAATGGCGGGAGAGGATGGATTATCTGCACATATTCGACGATATTTATTAGAGAAGGCTAATTATACTTGTGAAATTCCAGGATGTGGATGTAATTTCATTAATCCTTATACTAATTTATCCATTCTTCAGATACATCATATTGATGGAGATGCAACTAATAATAAAGAAGAGAATCTTCAGGTTTTATGTCCAAATCATCATGCAATGACTGAGCATTTCGGGTCAAGAAATAAAAATAGCACTAGACGATATCGATACTCTAAAAATAAATAGTTTATAGGCTAGCTCAAAGCCTATTCGAACAAACTACCGAAGTACAAGGTAATGAGCACTCCCTAAATGTTAGGGTAAAGTCGATGCTGATAGACAATAAAGAAACAAGTTAGTTTCATTCAGCAATTTTAGCGGCGTAATAACTCTTAACATATAAATTGATCATTTGTATGGAGTTTCTGTGGCAATAAAAATCAGACGTGCAAACTACGATAGTGTTTATAAGCCTCCTTGGCACAGCGGCGACTGCAACGGTTTTGTAATCCGTCTTCATTTGAACGCGTCGGTTCGAGTCCGACAGGAGGCTCTAAAATTTTATTAAAAACTTTATAATATGTTAGAACTTATAAAGAAATGGTTTGAATTGAAATTTCATGTACATGATTGGGAGACAGTTGAAGAAAAATTAAAAAAGGTGTTTGAAAATGACTATCAAAATCGCCCAGTTAAAGTTGAAAAAGTTTATATACAGCGTTGTAAAATATGTAATAAAATAAGACAATTTCGTATTAAACTTTAAGTATTTTGGGCCATGTAGTGTAAAGGCGAGCACATTTCCTTTGCAAGGAAATAGAGGGGTTCGAATCCCACATGTGTCCACAATTTTCTATAAACTAGAGTTCTATATAGAAAAAGTGCTGTAATCTGTTAAGGGCTTATAAATCAGACGTTAAAGAAAAAAGTCTTCGGGGCTGAAGAGCCCTGCTATGAACTTAATTCCAGTAGAAATACTGGAATTTTTTATTGGGGCTGCGGTGTGCGTGGTGCGCTCGTTGGACTGAAAATCCAAAGGTGAACGTTCGACTCGTTCCAGTCCCACTAATAGGCTACATACAGCAATTAGCTTCTTAATGTATTTTTTGGATGATAGTGTAGCCTTTCCAGTTAAAGAACTTGAAGGAATTAGAACATCAATTTCCTTATGTGGTAAATATGATAAATATAAAGTAGAGTTATAAAATCCCGACGTAACACCGTTTGACTGTAAATCAAATCCCCGTTAACAAATTGGTGTAGTGGACTCTGGGGTAGTGAGGTTCGAATCCTCACGGCGGGACTAATTTATATTGATATGAAAATTGTAGATAATTTTATATTCTTCTGGGGAGGTTGGTTAAGTAACTTTCATCCTTGTAGAATAGTGTTTGGCTCTAAAGTTTTTAAATCATCTGAACAGCTTTTTATGTATCTTAAAGCTTTGCATTTTGGTGATGTAGAAACAGCAGAGAAGATTCTATTAGCAGAGACTCCAAAGGAAGCTAAAAACCTTGGTAGGGAGGTTAGAAACTTTGATGAGAAATCCTGGAATGAGGTTAAGATTCAGAAAATGTATCTTGCCTTGGAAGGTAAGTTTAGCCAAAATAAAGATTTAATGGATAAACTTAAAGACCCAGCATTAAATGGGAAATTCTTTGTTGAAGCATCTCCCTTTGATAGAGTCTGGGGTATAGGCTATGATCAAGATCATGCACTTCAAAACCAATCAAATTGGGGAGAAAATCTACTTGGTAAGACTCTTACCTTTTACAGAGAATCTTTATAAACAATTTGCGGATATTGGCATCGTTCAATATCCGCTTTATTTTTAAAACTTAATAAGATGTTTGAAGCAAAAAAGAAAACACTATTTGCTGTTGATAACAGTAAATCGGCATCTAAATCAGCCTTTATTCAGGCAGGATTAAAAACTGCAGCAGAAACCACTACAGGTAACGGTGGTAAAGCCTATTCCAGTACAGGGGATCCCTTCGTTGACCAGTTTGGCAGTGCATCTAAGTACAGAGAGATCCGCCCATTTGCAGAAATTGCAAAAGACTGTGAAATTCTCTGGGCAGAAAATAAAGAAGATACTGTTAAATTTATCTTTTTCTTGCGAATGATTTGTCGTAAGATTAATGATAAAGAGTATGGTACCAAAGAAGCACAAAAGGGTTCTGAGCTTCGTCATGAAGGTATTATGCGTCTCATCTGGCTACATACCAAAGATAAAGAAGTATTCTGGAAGAATGCTTGGCTGATTCCCTTGGTGGGTTCTTGGAAAGATCTCTTCGTTATGCTTCGTTATGATTTAGTTTATAACGGCTGGGAACACCGAGTTCTGGATTGGCGTCGTTTTGCAGATCTGATTACTGCAGGTCTTGGCTCTGATTCTCAAACGAATCTCATTCGTAAGTATCTTCCTCAGATCAAGGCACGTTCCAAGTGTACTACAGTAGAGGCACAAGCAAATTGTATGATTGCAAAATGGCTGTGTTCAGAACTTTATGGTGCATCAGGAGCAAAGACAGATGCTGAAAAGTATCAGGTATATCGTTCTTATGCAAAGATGAAAGCTGCAGGAACAGCACATAGCTGGCAACAGCTTATTTCAAAGCAACGATATACAGAGATTGACTTTGATAAGATTCATGGTCGTGCCTTAAACCTTCTTGTACACTCCAAGTTCTTAGAGAATCATAATCTCAAAGAGAAGTATCAGGAATGGATAGGAGCTCCAGAGACAAAGGAGGTGAAGTACACAGGTTTCGTACATGAGCTCTTTAAACCTATTTGTAACACTGTTCCTTATAATATAGAGCAGCATATCAAAGATACTATTAATAAGCAGTTTATGACTCTTGTTAATAAGTGTAAGGAAGAGGGCAATACTACAGACCTTATCGTAGTACGTGATACTTCTGGTTCAATGGGTGCAGAAGCAACTGGAACTTCCATGTCTTGCTACAATGTAGGTAAGGCAATTGCTCTGTATTTCTCTTATTTCTTAAGAGGGAGATTCCAAAATGCATGGATTGAGTTTAACTCAAAAGCTATGATGCATGAGTGGAAAGGAGAAACTCCTCTGGAGAAATGGTTTAATGACCATTCGGGGTACTATGGAAGTACAGACTTTGAGGGTGTTATTAACCTCTTTGCTCAGTTGAAGCTTGAAGGTGTTCCAGAAGAGGAATTTCCTAAAGGAATTCTTTGTATCAGTGATTGTGAGTTTGATGCTTCAAGTCTGAATAAGACTTCAGTTGAAAGAGTCCATGATACATTGACAGCTGCAGGATTTTCTAAAGAGTATGTTGACAATTTTGTCATTTGCCTTTGGAATTTGAGAAATGATTACTACGGACATAATGTACAAAATCGTGTTCCATTCCAAACTTATGGTGATGTCAAGAATGTCTACTACATGTCTGGATATTCAGCACAGATTGTATCTTTCTTAAATGGGAAGGTGCAGACTACACGGGATCTGTTTGATGAGGCTATGAATCAAGAGATTCTGTCTCTCATTAAGATGTAAACTTAATAGGCTCTAGTAGAAATACTAGAGCCTTTTTATTAATAATCTAATTATGGGTAAGTACCTTAAAGATTATCAAATTCCTGATTATTGTGAGGAGGATAAACCTAGAATGCCAAAACGGCCTAAGAAGTTTAAAGACCAAGAGGGAGGAAAACCTTTAGTAAAGAAAAAGTTCAAGCGATGAAGAGATGATTCTTAAGAATATTTAGAAGGTTTAATGAACCATCAACTGATAGTTCAAAAGAATTTCCTAAAAAAGTAATTGACTTAGAACAATTTGACGATGTATTTATAATTACTAATAAAAAGGTATATAAGGCCTGGGTTATGAAAAGAACCAGTAGACTTCTACAGATTTTTATTTGGGAGTCTAAAAAGGAGGTAATTATAAATACAATTGGGCAAGCTAATTCTAGTGTTATTCCTTTTGGCAAGGATAGCTATTTAATTATAAATAAAAAAGATATATGCGATTACTTGTAGTAGTTGATATGCAAGAAGACTTCATCAGAGGTGCATTAACGGTTCCTGGTGCTGAAGAAATAATTTCTCCTATAGAGAGATTAGTTAAAGAGTATATAATAGCAGATGATGCTGTCCTTTTTACTCGGGATACTCATTATGAGCATAGTGATACTAGGGGATTTAGCTATGCTATGACTCGTGAAGGTAGAAATCTTCCAATTCTTCATTGCGTTTGTGGAACTGAAGGTCATAAGCTTATTAAGGAATTTAAGCCTTATCTTCGTTCCTGCTATGTAATGGATAAACTAAATAGGTTTGGATTTATCCAGGATGAGTTTAATGATGCCAAGATAGATGATGGAGAATATTTATTCGACATCGCTGATTGTATTACAGAAATTACTTTGGTTGGTGTAGTAACTAATCTTTGTGTTATTTCATGTGCTGTAAGTTTTCAGCAAACATTCCCTGATGCAGATATCATCATAGATGCTTCCTGCTGTCGTTCCAATAACAATGAACTTCATAACAAAGCTTTAGATGTTATGGAGGGTTTACAAATGACTATAATTAATCGTTATTAATTTTTTGATTTTTATAAACTTAATGTTTAGAACAGTTTGTGAAATTAAATTTTATTGATATCTTTGTAGTATAAAACTAATAAAGTATGGATAAAATTTGTTCAAAATGTGGGGAAACTAAAGACATTTCACTCTTTGCTAAGGATCGGCACTCTTCTGATGGATATACTTATTGATGTAAAGATTGTAGAAATACAGCAAATAAGAAATATCGGAAAGAAAATCCTGATAAAGTTCAGGAACATAATGAAAAGTGAAAAGATAAAAGAAAAGAATATTATAGTCTTCCTAAAAATCAAGAAAAGCTTAGAAGACATCATCTCAAGAAAATGTATAATATTACTTTGGAAGACTATGATGCTTTGTTTCAACTTCAAGGTGGTGTTTGTGCTATATGTGGAAAACCTGAAACAAGCTCAAAGGCTAGTAACTTAGCAGTAGATCATAATCACACAAATGGTAGTATTAGAGGCCTATTATGTAATAAATGTAATAGAGGCTTAGGATATTTTGAAGATGATGCAACTATTTTGTCTAAAGCTATAGAATATTTAAAAAATAAAGATAATGTTTAGACCGTGTTCAGTCCTCCTTTCAGATTTTTATAAGCAGGATCACCAGCGTCAATATGACCCTAGCATCACTAAGGTAGTTTCTTACTACGTACCTCGTAAAACTAGGATTCCTGAATTTGATAAGGTAGTAGTTTTTGGTATTCAAGCATTTATTGAGGAGTATCTGATTGAATACATGAATGAAACTTTCTTTAGTCGTTCTTTAGAAGAAGTTATTGCAGAATATGAATTTGTAATTTCTTCTACTATGGGAGCAGACCGTGTTAATTCGGATAAAATTAAAAAACTCCATGAGTTAGGATATCTTCCTATCGAGATCTGGGCACTTCCTGAGGGATATAAAGTAGGAATGAATGTCCCCTGTATCGAGATTTCTAATACTAATCCAGAATTTGCATGGTGTACTAATTTCATTGAAACCTTGATGCTCTCTGAGCTTTGGTATCCAATGTGTGTTGCAACTGCTGTAACTAAATATCGTAGTATCGTAAATGATTTTTATTCTAAAACTTCTGATATTTCTGGTCGTTCTGCTATTTCTGAGTTCGGATTTAGAAGTTTAGTTGGACTTCATGGTGCTATTAAAGCTTCGTGTGGATTTTTGCTCTCTTTTAATAAGACTGCGACTATTCCTGGCATTATGTATGCTTCAAAGTATTATCATACCCCAATGTCTGTAGTAGGTGGAGGTATGGCTTCTACTGAGCACTCCGTAATGTGTAGTTCTGCTGCCATTGATGGGGATGAAAAAGTTATGATTCGACGCCTCCTTACTGAGGTCTATCCTAATGGATCATTCTCTATGGTAAGTGATTCCTATGATTACTGGAATGTTGTCGATGAGATTCTTCCATCTCTTAAGGAAGAAATTCTCAGTAGAAACGGCACTTTGTATGTTCGTGGTGACTCTGGGGATCCTGTAGAAATTGTAACTGAGACAGTTTTCTCTCTTTGGGAGACTTTTGGGGGTACTGTCAACTCTAAAGGGTATAAAGTCTTAGATCCTCATGTTCGAGCTTTATATGGTGATGGCATCACTCAGTTACGTGCAAAACAGATTTATCAGATTTTGTATGATAAAGGATTCTCTGCAGAGAATGTTGCACTTGGTGCAGGAGGATTTTCCATGCTTTCTTACATGGATGAGTTTGGGAATGTGGATATGTTCTCTCGCGATACATTTAATGTAGCAATTAAGTGCAGCTATGTAGAACAAACCATTGATGGAAAAACTAAATCTATCATGGTCTACAAAGATCCTAAAACGGATTCAGGAATGAAGAAATCCCACAAAGGATGTTGTGCTGTCTTCTACAACCATGTAACTGGTGAGTTTGATTGTGATGAAGGTATGACACTGAAAGAAGCTCATAATGAGCCTTTCAATTTACTTCGTCCTATCTTTTCAGATGGAAAAATGAGGGAGCAAACTACTCTCACAGAAATTCGTAGAACTCTTTGGAACGGGAAATTCTAATGAAAGAAGTATATGAAGGAATAGTTTCCTTTCTTAAGAATTATCAAGAACGTACCCATGTGAAAGGGTATGTTCTTGGTATTTCTGGAGGAAAGGATTCTACTGTAGTGGCCAAATTATTGGTAGATTCTATAGGTAAGGAAAATGTATTAGGTGTGCTAATGCCTAATGGAGAACAAAAAGATATTAATGATAGTATTAGAATATGTGAATTTTTAAATATTCAATATTTAAGGGTTGATATTGAATCTACTTTTTTAACTTTACTTAACTCAATTGAAAGGACTATTTTAAAAGATTCTATTAATGTGGGAATTCCTAATCTTACATCAAATGGAGTTAAAATTATTATTTCTGAAAAAGCTCTTACTAATGTTGCTCCTCGTATTCGTATGACTATTCTATATGCTATTGCTCAGTCTGTAGGATATCGAGTAGCTGGAACTAGTAATGCTTCAGAATTATTTATTGGTTGGGGAACTAAGTGGGGAGATTTGGCATCGGATATTAATCCTATTTCTCAACTAACATGTTCTGAAGTTATTTCTTTAGGAGACTATATGGGGCTCCCATATGATCTTATACATAAGACTCCTGCAGATGGATTAACAGGAAAGTCTGATGAAGAAAATTTTGGTTTTACATACAAAGAGCTTGATACTCTTATTGTAAAGCAGCGAAATCTTACTTGCACAGGTAGAATACAATGTGCTTTTACTGAACAAGAATTAAAAATCTTAAAATTACATGAAGCTGCGTATCACAAAGATCATGTAATTAAAATACATTATTAATATGGGAAGTGGATCATGGAGTTCTAGCACATATAAAGCTTTTGCTGATAGCTATACTAAAAAATCCAGAGAAGAAATCTTTCATCAAAGATCTCTACACGAAGAAATGGATCTTACAAAAAGTAAGACACATATTCGAGAATCTAGAGATTCTGAGGAGCACCCAGAATCTCTTCCAGTTTTCATTGCATTAGATGAAACTGGTTCAATGGGTTCAATTCCTGATAAGATGATCAGGGATTATCTTCCGAAGTTAATGGATTCTATTATTGATTCTATTGGAGTTAAACACCCTCAAATTCTTTTTATGGGAGTGGGGGACCATGAATGTGATTACTACCCGTGTCAGGTAGGTCAATTCGAATCTTCAACTGTTGCAATTAATCAGTGTCTCTCTAAAATCTATTTGGAGGGTCGTGGTGGAGGTAATAGTGGAGAATCCTACTTACTTCCTTGGATTATTGCAGGAAATCATACGTCAATTGATAGTTGGGAAAAGCGAAAGCAAAAAGGATTCCTCTTTACAGTTGGTGATGAGCCTACTTTAACAAGAATAAGTAGGGGAACTTTGGCAGCTCTCACTGGAATGGAGTATGAGCGTGATTATACCTGGCAAGAGGCTTATGAACTCGCTTGTGAAAAGTATCATGTGTTTCATATCCATGTTCGACATGGAAGTGAACATTATGATGAGGTAGTAGCTAAACAAATGAAAGAAATTCTTAGAGAAAACTTTATTGTGTGCAAACCTGATGAAGTTGTAGAAGCCATTTGTGAAGCTATGGGTAAAACTCTAAAAGGTAGCTCTTCAGTAATTGAAGAGATTTCTGCAGAAAGAACTGTAGAAAATACAGAATCAAAACCTAATATATTTGACATACATCGACGATAATGTATAATATTGTAGTGGGTTGTACGTTTGGCGACGAGGGTAAGGGTCAAGTGACTCATGCCCTCTGTTGCGACGCTAAAAGAAAGCGTTTAAAACCTCTGGTTGTTAGATTTTCTGGAGGGCATCAAGCAGGGCATACAGTAACTACTTCATCTGGAACAATGCATATATTTTCTTGCTTTGGATCTGGAACATTTGCTGAAGCACCTACCTATTGGATGAAGCAATGTGTTATGGATCCACTACAATGGATGCGGGAACGAGAGGAGTTGGATTTCCTAGGATGTAATATCCCTATCCAATATTTTGATCCATATGTACAAGTAACAACTCCTTTTGACGTAATGCTGAATTCTGAAAGGAGTAAAGGTTTTACAGTAGGAAAAGGGATATGGGAGACTGTTCAGAGACAAAGAGAAGGACTAGCTTTATATGTAAAAGATTTAGCTTTTCCTCAAGTTGTAAAAATGAAGCTCCGATTAATTAGAGAATGGGCGGAAGATAGACTCCAGTTTAAGGAAACTTATTCAAGATTTGCTCATGTTTTCGATAACTTAGATTCTTTAGTACATACTTATTGTAAGATTTTTTATCCCAATATAGTATTGGAGGATACGTTATCTAAATTAGCATGGAAAGAAAAGACTTCTGTGATATTTGAGGGTTCTCAAGGAGTACTTTTGGACCCTAATATTGGATTTTCACATGAATATACCACCCCACTTCCATGTTGTCCATCATGGAACAATCTCCCATTCTTTTTAAGTGATGATCAACTAATATTTAATTTTGTATATAGATCTTATTTAACAAGACATGGTAAAGGGCCTGTTGGAGGTTCTATATTCAAGGAGATTAATAATCCTTATGAAACAAATTTAAATAACCCTTTTCAAGGGGAATTTCAAACTTATGAATTCAATAAGGAATTAGTCTTGTATGGAATTGATCATGTTAAATCACACTTTAATCCTGAATATAAGGTAAGGTTGATTGAAACATGTTGTGACATATGTGCAGGACATGACTTAGGAATCCCTTATAATTACTCTATCAAAACCTGCAAAAAGAATTTTGACTCTGTATGCAAATAATTAACTTTTTATACCCAGAAAAGTCAGAAATAAAGTATCGAATTGATACTTATCCTGATTCCCAATCCCATCTTGTACTTGAGTCTGAAATGGATAGACGAAAGTCTCTGTTGATCTATACTAGATTATCCAATTTGAATGATATTTGGATTCTAATGCAATTAGTGGATATTTGTCATCGTCAAGGTATCCAGATTTCCTGTCTACAGATAGCTTATTTGTTTGCAGCGCGAACTGATAGATTATTTTCTTTTAATGAGGCATTAGATTTGGAGCTTGTTAAAAAATGTCTTATCTTTGTACAAGCACAGCAAATTCTAGTACTGGATCCTCATTCTAAGCGTTTGATTACAGAAGGGGTAATTGATAATGACTGGCCTGCATTCTTTGCTTTAGAACCAGGTTCTAATATTCCAGAGAATGTTTTATTCCCTGATGAGGGTGCCTATCATCGTTATAGTGAGCTTTTTGACTTTGATACGACATACTATGCTACAAAGCATAGGATTTCAAGAGATAAGTTAGAGGTAAAATTACCTTCTAGAATAAAGCCAAATACTTCTATTCTAGTTTTTGATGACTTATGTGATGGTGGAGGAACTTTCTTTGCAATTTATAAAGCATTACAAGACATGGGAGTAACTGATGTGCATTTACGTGTCACACATGCTATCCAAAAAGAACCTTTAGTAAAGTTGTCAGAACTTTACAAAACAATAACAATTACCAATTCTTATAAGGATTGGGATAAAGAAGAACTTCCAAACAATATAAAAGTAATAAAAGTTTATGAATAAATTTAATGAAATTCTGAGTGCTACTGGAACTGCAGTACTCAAGAAACGTGCTGAAATCATCAATGCTGATGCCCGCGAAGCAGCTAAGGATCAGGTTAATCTCATTGAGAAAGAGATTCGTCAGATTAAGTCCAAGATTATGAATCTGGAGGATCTGTCGATTAAATCAACCGAATCACTGGTTGTAGGTACAGACTTTAAGGCAGATGAGTGGGTAACTCAGATGTTCAAGCTTCGTGATGACCTGCGCAACGCTGAAATCTGTCTGGAAATTGCTCAGAATATTTATAATGAGTATTTCACAGAACTTCCTGAAGTAAGCTGCGATAAGAAAGCAGAGTAACTTCATAGGCGGATTTACTCCGCCTTTTAAGGGCCTTTAGCTCAATTGAATAGAGCATTTGATTACGAATCAGAAGGTTACAGGTTTGAGTCCTGTAGGGCCCACATATGAAAACTGTTTTATATAGAATACAATCAATTGAAGCCCCAGAAAATGAAGGGTTTCGGTATGGCTCATTAAGAACACTATCTAAGACAAAGGTAGATGAAGAAATGTGCTTAAGGAATGAGTTTGGAAGTCATTATCTAATTAATGTTCCAGATTATTGAATTTGTGAGATTTTAAAAGAAATAGAAGAAGATGATGTATAGTTTAGATGAAATAGGTATTTTACCTAGTTCAAAAGCCACGGATATTACAAGTCGTAGTGAGTGTAGTCCTTTAGGAGACTTAGGAACATATCCTATTTTTGTTTCTCCTATGACATCCGTTATTGATGAATCAAATTATCAACTTTTTACAAAGGCTGATGTGCTTCCAATTATTCCAAGACGTGTAGATAATTTACAGTTTAGACTTAATGCATGTAACCATGTTTGGTGTGCATTTAGTTTAAAGGAATTTGAAACATTCTTTTGTGAAGGAGAACCTTCTGATGAGTGTCCTCTGGTACTTATTGATATGGCTAATGGCCACATGAAGAAAATTTATGACCTGGTTAAGAAGGCTAAGGAAAAGTGGAGCACGATTATTATCATGGTAGGTAATATAGCTCATCCAGATCTTTATTGGGAATGCTATGATGCAGGGGTGGACTATGTTCGTGTAGGTATTGGAACTGGCAGTGTATGTACTACAGGAGTAAAAACTGGAGTACATGCTTCTATGGAATGGTTACTACGAAAGTTATCCACCTGTAAGACACTAATTAATGCTTCTCCTAAACCTATGAAAGCTCCTAAAATTATTGCAGATGGAGGTATTTCTACAATAGATAGAGCTATAAAGTGTTTAGCTTTAGGTGCTGATTATGTTATGATGGGCAAAATGTTTGCACAATGTGAGGAGGCTTGCGGGCAAACTCGGACAAAAGGACTAGATGATAATCCTGAGACGCTTAGATATTTTATATCTCTAACTAAAGCAGACAGAGAACGAGTTATTGGACTGTACCCCAAAGAAAGACTATACTACGGAATGGCAAGTGAACGTGGTCAAAAGGACATTTCTGATACTAAAAAGGCCGAAGAAGGAATTGAAATTTGGGTTCCTGTTGAATATACTCTTGAATCTTTACTTTCTCAATTTGATTCTGCATTAAGGTCTGCTATGTCTTATACAGGATGTAGGACTCTTGAAGAATTCAAAAATGTAAAATGGGAGTATATGTCTCCCTCTGAAAGAAATGCTTATTACAAATAAAATGAATAATCTTGATTTATACACAGTAATAGTTTTTGGAATCTTTGTTTTATGTTTATTATTAGGACTTGGATTTGCATTAACTATGTGGTCTGCTCCTTGGGGAATATTCTACTTCGGAGGAATGATCGTGCTTACTATTTATTATCTTAATATATTAAAAGATAGGATAGAATAAGGGAATGTAAATTCCCTATGAGTCCCTGTAGTTCAGTTGCATAGAACATCTCACTTCTAATGAGAAAGTCGCAGGTTGGAGCCCTGCCAGGGATACAACACTTAAGATTAACATATATATATATATATATTTAGATATGAATTTTATAGGTTATGTTATAATATTTAACTAATTTTTAGAATGAATTCAAAATGATTGTTAGAAAAAGAAAAATTAGAACAATTAATTTTAATTGATAAACTAAGTTACGAAGAGATAGGGAAAAAATATAATTGCTCTGGCAGTAATATTAAAAAAGTTGCTTCAAAAATAGGAATTACGTTACCAAGGAGACGTAAATTAAATCCTGATGAAACATTTAATAAAGGAGTGCATAAAGTAATTGTTTCTAATATTAATACCCCTAAACTTATACAAAAAGTTGGCACTAAAACTTATTGTCTTAACTGTGGACATGAATTAGATGGATATGCCAAAAAATATTGCTCTAGTAAATGTCAAATAGAGTATAAACATAAATTAGCATATAAAAAATTTTTAGAAGGAGATCTTTCTATTATGAGAGCTAATTATAACCCTAGAGTATTTAAGAAAGATATTATAAAAGAACAAAACAATAAGTGTGCTATCTGTGGTTTAGAACCTAAGTGAAATAATAAGGAGCTTGTTTTTATTTTAGATCATATTGACGGACATGCTGCAAATAATAAACGAGATAATTTAAGATGTATATGTCCTAATTGTGATTCACAATTAGATACTTATAAATCTAAGAATAAAAATGGAGATAGACATTATTATAGATACCATAAAAATAAATAGTTTATCCTAATCCAGCAAGCTGCAATGCTCATTGCGGGTTCGAGTCCCACCCTCCGTACTAATAACATTATAATATGGCATGGATATATAGAGATAAAAATGGAGACTTAATGTTCTCCAAAATAAAACCTAAAAAAGTTTATATTTTCAGATTTAAAAATTATGAAATTCATAAAGAATCAGAAAGTACATGGTCTCCGTTTCTGGACTACAACTATATTATAACAGTTAGGATACCTGAAAGTTATTTTGAATCTCCTGGTTATTATGAAGTGAATGATTATGGAGATGATAATGTTCTCAGAAAGGTTTATAAAAATGAATGTGTTTTTGAAGGAGATTATTCTATGGGTTTCCCTATAACATTTAAATCTGAAACAATTACTGCTTTAAAGCCTATTGTTGATTTAGAAAATCTTACTATAGAAGATGGATTAATTGAAATATAATGAAAGAGATTAAAATTAACAATAACATTGAAGAAGATCATGTTCCTTTATATAATCCTGAAGGTAAGTTAGTTGGAATTATAGAAAATGAACTAGCTTTTAATGATGTTCGTATTCAAATCATGGAAAACAAACTAAGAGGGTACTATATTGTATATAAAGGTCAGGTATGTCGAATAGATATTCATGGAGAATTAGATATTTGGCCTAATGACTTATATAGGACAAATGTAGACCAACTATCAAAATTATTATGCTTTTAGTATGAAACAAATAAAAACATACTGTCCAAATTGTGGTAGGGAAACTATTCATGTTATTTATACAGAAGATGGATATGGGGCTTCTGGTGTAGCAAGAATTTTTTCAAGTTTACTTTCCCTTGGAACGTCTAATTTAGCTTGTACTACATATAGTAAGTGTATTAGTTGTGGAAAGACTAAAGAATTATAAAATGATTAATGACCAAATTAAAAAGTTAGCTAATAAAAAGATTCCATTATATAATAACTCTTCTAGTTTATATGATATTTTGGATTGGCTGCGGGAGAAAAAATTCCTACATGTAGAGATACAATGGTATCCTCATGGTTGGATGTTTGTTATTTATAAAATTGATTCTCAAGAGGATGAACCATATGATACTTTCTCTGAAGTATATACTAGTTATCTAGATTGTTTAGAAGCTGGAATTATAAGAGCATTAAATCTTATATAATTATGAAAAATACAGGTTTACATGATATTCTGGATGAACTAAGAGATAAAGAGTCTTTACATGTAGAAATCGGATGGCATCCTAATGGATATGCATACTCTATTTATAGAATTAATAGGCGAGATACAGAGCCGTGTTATGCTTCTTCTGAAAGATACTATAATTATCGGGAATGCTTAGGAGCGGCAATTGTAAAAGCAATGAACTTAGCGGATTAATAAAAATGAAAACACTTCTTTGGGTAGATGATGCTCGTAATCCAATGGAAGATGATTGGATGAATTTTAGTCCAATTGGTAGAAATTGTAAAGTAATATGGGCCCAATCTTACCAAGAAGCGATTGATTTTCTTGAGAAAGAATGGCCTGATGCAATTTGTCTAGATCATGATTTAGGGGAAGAGAAATCTGGATATGATATAGCTAAGTATATTGTGGATAAATGTATAGATGAAGGATATATTCTTCCACAATTTGCAAGTCAATCTGCAAATCCTGTTGGTAGAGAGAATATTCTTTGTTTATTAAAAAACTACAGTAAACAAAGACTCATAGAACATGTACAAAAAGTTCGTCAATATAAACACGACTGGTTAACTGCGGTTCAGAATAGAAAAGACTTGCCAAAGTGAAAATAGAACATTTTACCATATAACTTTAAGAAGTAATCTTGAAAGCATATTAAATAAAGGGTTTATTCCCGATATTAGTATTAAATGTCAAAAATGTTATAATGACAATCCAGCTGAAAAGTTAGTTTATATAACTGATTTGGAAAGTGTAAAGGTGTGAGGAATGCTCTATATAGAGAAAATGATGATTGTATTATTTTTGAAGTTAATTGTGCAGAACTTAAATTATTAAAACATGTAAATATATACATGGTCCAGAAAATATAAAATTGACCAATTTATGGCACAGTATATTTATATACATACAAACAAATTCTCTAGATGGTTTCTTTTAAGATATCTTAAAAAGAAAGGTTATACCTTTAGAAATAATATGACTCAGGAATATATTTTTATTCATCCTTATGGTAGATATGCTTTTTGTATGTGTGAAAAAGTAATAGCTTACGAACAAGTATGGGCCTGGATTGTATTTAATAGTATATTTAAATAATTTCAACAATGCTTTACTGTAATATATGTGGATCTCCTTTACGATATATAGGAGAAACTAAGGATGCTAGTGGAAATGTTATAAGCATCTATTCATGTCCAAAATGTAACAAGTTAGTTTATATTTAGTATGTTCTTTCTTAATTTAGCTGTATTAATTTTTTGTGGAGCAGTTCTTGGATATGAGAGACAAAAAACTAACAAGGTAATTGGAATTCGTTCCGTTGTTCTACTGATGTTAGGATCTTTTATATTTACATATATCTCTACAAGAATAGGTGGAGATCCTTCTAGAGTAGCTGCCCAGATAGCTTCTGGAGTTGGCTTTATTGGTGCTGGAATCATTTGGAAGGATAAATCTACCAATATAGCTAACTTAACAACAGCAATTCTCATTTGGGTTATTGCAGCTCTAGGAAGTATGATTTCCATTGGATTACTTGCTGAAGCAATAGTAATAACAGGAATAATTTACATTGTCCTTAGATTTAATTTTTTAAAGGACGTCTAAAGGTTTGGAGAGTAATCCTTGATGGTGATAGGGCTTGCCTGCTAAGCAATGTGTGCCTTTCTGGCATGTGGTTCGATTCCACTGCTCTCCGCAAATAAATTAATATTAAAAGGATATGGAATTTAAAGTAATCAGAATCACTTTTGATAACGGAACAGAACAGGTTTTTAATTTTCAACATGTAAGAGATTTCAGTTATAATGAAAAAAATAAATCTGCAACTATAACTATAAAAGGAAACGGACCAAATTGGGATACTCAGATATTTACTAATAATATTACTGAATTATATGTTTCGAATCTAGAGTAATTAAGAATGCCTCTGTGGTGGAATTGGTAGACACGTGTGCCTTAGGAGCACATGGACCTAGTCCATGCAGGTTCGAGTCCTGTCAGGGGTACTTAATAATATTTAAAACTAATATAAAATGAATATTGAAAATTTTTCAACGGCAAATCTTCCTGGTCTAGCAGACCTAGGAGATACTAAAAATTGAGCGAGTATTAAAGGGATTAAAGGATCTGTAGGTCCTGTGGGATGTTCAGCAACAGGTGTAGGTAGTGGAAATCTTACTTCTACTACCTCAAATTGATACATCCCTCCAACTGCTTATGCTAATGGCCTCATTATAGGCTCTAGTAATCCGTATGCATATGGAACAATTAAAACAGAAAGACTTCCTATGAGTGAAGAACTTTATTTATATATAACTGGAGGTAAATCCTGTATTTCTACAGCACCTCCTACTTGGAATAGTCAGGAGAACTGTCTTTGGCATGCAAAAGGTTCCCGAGTACTTTCTATAGAAGGTGATTATGGACTATCTCGTCTTATAAAATCTTATATTGGTTCTGAACTAGATGTAATTTACACATATCTTACTATAAATGGATTTAATGTTTATGCTACTATTTTAGGACCTTCTGGAGAACTATTTGTAGAAAAGGCACCTATTAAAGGTAAAGAGAATCTAATTCATAGGAGTCGAAAGAAATAATAGAAAGGATTGCGCCTGACCCGAGGCGGGGGGGAGGTCTTCAAAACCTCTATGCTGTTGGTCCATCTTCAGCCCTGTGGGATCGTTACCTACCAGGCGTGCAAATAAGAAGTAAATATGACTATTAAGGAACAATGTATACATTTACGGGAAGAAGGAAAAACTTATAACGAAATTTGTACTATTCTACACTGTTCTAAAAGTACAGTTGCATATCATTTGAATACGACTACTAAGATAGCAGCTACAAAATGACAAAGCGAAAACAAATGTAAGGATTGAAAGTACAAATTTATGCATAGTTGTTCTAACTTTCTAAATCGAAGAGATAGATCTAAACATATCAGAACAATGTGTTCAGATTGAAATAAAAAGTTTAGAACTCACGTATCAGAGTTCAATAATAGATATAAAAACAAAGGAAATTTGGCTAATAAATGTTATTACAAGGATGTGTTAACATATCTTAATGGAACTAATGTTAAATGTTATTTAACAGGTACACCTATTGATTTGACAAAAGATGATTATTGTTTTGATCATATAGTTCCTGTATCAAAAGGAGGAACTAATGAATTATCAAATCTAGGAGTAACTATTCCCTCAGCTAATTATTCTAAACATGATTTAACTATAGAGGAATATTTGTCTTTATGTAAACAGGTTTTAGAACACCATGGGTATACTGTAAGTAAAACTTAAAAATATGACTTATAAACAAATTTTTATTGGAGGGATTACTATTCTGGGTATGTATATGCTACTGGGTTTGATGTTAAATTTCCCATGTAAATCAGAAGTGCCTCCAGTAAACTCTCCTGTAATTATTACAGAAGATTGTGATTCTCTTACAGAGTGGCAAGTTTTTATCATGGCACTTGTTGAAGTAGAATGTGAGAGAAATCCAAAAGTAAAATCTAGTAAAAATGCAATAGGCCCATTCCAAATTACTAAAATTTATGTTGATGAAGTTAATAACTTATATAACACTAATTTTGTGTTAGAGGATGCTTGGGATCTTGATAAAGCTTTAACTATGTTTGAAATGATGAATGACCATTATAATCCAACTAGAGATATTGATAGAGCAATTAAACTACATAATCCTGGAGCTGGTAAATGGTATGGGAAAAGAATAAAAGATCGTATGGAACTAATTCGATTTAGTGAAGCACTAAGATTCAAAATTGTTGAACTTTACGATAATTAATATGTGGTGGTTGATTGGATTACTATTAGCTATTGCTATCATACTTAGTCCTATGTTATGGGCTATTTATAAACATATAACGTATGAGAAGTTGAATAACTAAAATTTTAAGTGGAGTTGCAATTATTTTAGGAATAACTGTTTACTTCATGAATGTAAGGATAAATGATTTAAATAAATCATTAGATATATCCGTTAATAATGAAAAAGCATACTCGGCTGAAAACTCAGCCTTGAAAGAGAGTAATATAGTTTTTAGATTTGAGTTAGCTCAAATGACCCACATGAATGATTCAATTCTTGTGAAAATGCGAGAAGTAGCCCAAGAACTCAAAATAAAGGATAAGAAATTAGAATCTTTACAATATCAGTTAGAACATATTTCTAAGTCAGATACTATTTTTATTAGAGATACTATATTTAAAGATCCTGGTTTTAAACTTGATACGTGTATTCAAGATAAATGGGCTAGAACTTGTCTGCATCTTGAATATCCAAATGAAGTAGGAGTGTCAAGCGAGTTTAACAATGAAAAGTATATTATTACTTCCTGGAAAAAAGAACCAATTAAGCAAAGGAAGTGGTTCCTTCCAAGATGGTTTACGAAAAAACAAAAAATTGTAACTGTTGACGTAGTAGATAAGAATCCTTATGTAACTACAGAAAGACAGAGATTTGTACAAATTGTAGATTAAATGATTACAACAATACCTACAAAATATGATATAGGGCAGAAAGTATATTTAAAGAAAACTGCTCTTGACTTTTCTCGAGGATATTTCATTGATGTTGAAGTTCCAGATCCAACTCCTTACATAATTACATCTATTAGAATTCATGTATATCCTGATTATACAAGTATTTATTACCGTATCGATGGAAAACAGGAATCTATTAGGGAGGATAAAGTATTTAGTTCTTTAGAAGAGGTAGAAGCCCATTGTAAGCATGATTCAGAATAGCTTTTTGGAAAAAGGTAAAGAGAAAGAATTAGAATTTGCCTTAGCTCTTTGCAAAGCTAAAAGTCTTTCGTCCTCTATAATAGAAGAAGCTAGCAAGGAAGATGACATTTATCGTCATATTGATATCTGGGTAGGAGCAAATAGTTTCGATGTTAAAGCTGCAAAGAAAATTAACCGCTCTGATTTACTTCCTAACTATGATATTCATTGGATAGAACTCAGAAACGTTCATGGAGACAAAGGCTGGCTATTCGGGCAAGCTGATTATATAGCCTTTGAGTTGAAAACTACTTGGTGTATCTGTCCAAGAATTTCTTTAATACGGTCTCTAAAGGGTAGAATTGATTTTTCCAATTTTACTACTAATAGGGATGATATGTTTAGAGTATATAGACGTAAAGATAGATTAGATGCTATTGTTAAAGTCGATAGTGATTTTTTGACCAAGGTTACGTCTAGTTTTTTAATTCCTAAAGAATAGACTATGATTTTCTCTTTAGTGTATTACTTGATTTGTGTAGGTATTATTTTTGGATCTGATGATGGAAAACCTTGGAAGTTTTCAGATTATGTTCTTTTATTATTTGCTGGCATTTATGCTCCTTTAAGTGTAGGAATGTATATTGGTCGATTTTTAAAAGAAAATAAGGTATATAAGGAAGAGTAATCTTCCTATATGGTGCGTATAGCTCAGTTGGTTTAGAGCGCCAGATTGTGGCTCTGGAGGTCACCGATTCGAATTCGGTTATGCACCCTTAAATTATTTTTATGAAGATGTTTACTGAGTTTAAAAAACTTATTCCCAATAATAAATTGGGTGTTATTTCTCATCCTTGTAATAATTCAGTAATAGAGCCAAATATCTTAAAATGTTTGAATTACAAGATGCAATTTTCACTTCGAAAATGTAATCTTATCTATTGGAATATGCTGAAACAGCTTTATATATCATCTGATGATATGTTTAAATTTCTTAAAGGAGGAGTAAGTTATAGAGAAAGTATGACTGCCTTAATGGTAAGAGTACTAAGAGAAAATGTAGCTAAAAACGTATGAAAAAACTAAATATAGCACTCGTTGCACATGATGCACGAAAACAAGAATTAATTGATTGGGTTAAATTCAATAAACAGTCATTATATAATCATCATATTATTGCTACAGGTACTACAGGTAAGTTACTTGGCAATATCATGGTTAAACAAGTTGCAGAAACAGACTGGAAAGGAAATGAATATTTTGTAAATAAATATTTAAATGTAACCTCTGTTCTTTCTGGACCTCTTGGAGGAGATCAAATGATTGGTGCAATGATTGCACAAGGTCAAATTGATGTATTAATCTTCTTCTGTGATAATCTTATTACACAAGGACATCAAACAGATATTTCTGCATTAACTCGATTGGCATCCTTATATAATATTGCATTTGCAACAAATAGAACTACAGCAGACATGATTCTTACTTCGTCATTATTTGCGAATGAAGAATATTGTCCTGTAAAAGCAGATTTTAGTAGTTATTTAAATCGCAAACTTTAGTTATGTCAAAAAGTCGCAAACTTCCAATTTTTAAAGATAAAGGTCTTAAAGGCATTTATCACAGAATCGTTAAAAGGAGAATAAAAAATTATTTAAAGAGTAATTTTTTAAGATTACAAGATGAGGATTTTGATTGTAATATTCCAAATCCTAAAACAATAGTTAGCGACTACAATTATAGCGATTATACAATCGATTTACGTTATGAAAAAGGTAAAAGATGGGGAGAAGAGTGGAAAGCTAAATTCTCTAGAAAATAAACGTATCTTAGATTACATAAAGGCTGTAAGGAAAAAATCAAGGGAAGAGGAGATCCAATTATATGGTAAGCCTCTTCCTAAAACTAAGATTAAAGAATCAAAAAAGATATATAAGAGAAATAAAAAATGACTGCATTAGATTTTTTTTATGATGAGTTTGTTGCATTTTGCAATAAGTATGATCTAGTGGAACAATTTAATAAAGGGTTGCAGATAAAAGGTTTTCCTTACGAGTTAAGCTGTAAACCCTTTATTTTATCTAGGTTATCTCCAGAAATATTTAATTACTCTTTACATTGGGCAGAGACTCCCACCCCAAAATCACATTCATGGAGAGAAATTCATGATCTTTGGGTAGAAAAAAGTGTAGAGATAGAAAATAGCTTCAAGAAGAAATCAAAAGTATTTGAATCATTTCCAGTATACTACTTTAAGTATGAAGGATATGATTATTTAGACTATGTTTCCGATCATATTAGGCAGTTATACTATGCAGATCAGTTAATTCCAGTAAGAGTTAAAGATGCAGAACAAGTAGACGTAAAAAATGGATGCCCAAAAGGTGTACATATTATTTCAAATATGTCCATGTGGGCATTAAAAATGGTAACTAAGTATAAGGGTGTTGTTGAATATAAGGAGTATGACTTAGGAAAGAACATTATTAGAATGTCTGATAAGTTTACATCTATTATGAAAGCATTCCCAGCTGGATTATCTGCCATTCTAGAACTAAATCCTTCTAAAAAGGTTGATTATCTAGATATTGACTATAATACAGGCAAAGTTTCTTATCTTCCTATAGAGAAAACTCTTAAAAAGGATTTTGAGCCCACACGTGCATATATAGATAGTAATAGGAAAACAACTACTATAGGACGATTACTCAATAAATTCAATTGGGCCCTTTATCTGGATAGATGTGATATCGAAAGGATATCTAATTTTGTTTCTGGATATGGAGAAACTCTTAGTGTAGAAATTTGGGAACCTGAAAAAATACGTATAGCATATTTAGAAGATAATTATGCAGAAGAACTAAGATGTATAAAATCTACATTGCATAATTCTTGTATGCGACGTGCTGAGTGTCAAGATTTTTTTGAGTTTTATGAAAAAGCTGATGCAAAGATTGCTGTAGCACTTGATGAAAAAGGTAAAGTTTGTGCCAGAGCAATACTTTGGCAAATCAATGATTCTTTATACTTTCTGGATAGAATTTACTCAATTAGTCCTTTTTACTATGTAAAGTTCGCAAAAGCTGTTGCAAGTAAGGTTCCTATAGACTTTTATAAAGTAGATAGAACTATATACAGTATAAAGACTCTCACTGAAGTAGAAATGCCAGTTTATAGATTATTTAGACCGAAGTTAATAAATTATGAAGGATTGGTTCCCTATGTAGATACTTTCTATATATTTGATTCTACTTGTGGAGAATTATTGACTGATGCAAAAATTTTTAGACTTCAAACTACCGAAGGAAATTTAATACATATATAATATGAAAAATGCACGTTTTTATTACAGTGTTCCGCTGAGCACTGTAAAGGCTTTAGTTGTAGGAACTCAAGATTTTACTCTTGATGATGTTGTTGGTTTTTACAAATCTTCAATTCAGCCTATGCCTCGAATTACTATTTGTAGTCTGCTTAACGAAGATCGTACAAAATTATCTTTTGGAGTAGCTGTATGTTCAGCTAAAGATCGTTTCGTAAAGAAGGTTGGTCGTGAGTTAGCTTACAAAAGAGCCCTTGAACATCCTTTCAAAGTAGCTGAAGTTACTAAAGATAATATTCGTGAAGTACGAATGAATGTATCTCAGGCTATTGAAGAAGAAATATGGGCAATGAATCCTAAGAAATTTTAATGGAGTACGAAGTTATAATTCATGGTAAAGTTTCTACTAAAAATGTAGATAAATTCAAAGAATGCTTCGGAAAAGCATTAACAGATAGTGAATCCACCTTTAGGGGGAATACTTATATCTATGAATTTACAGAATACGAAGAGGTAAAAGATGATACAGAAAGCTAGGGAATTTACTGTTCCTATTCTTAATGTCAAAGTGTCAATCTTAATTGGAAGTCCACTATCCGTAGAAAGTTACCTTCAGGATGTTCATAACAAAGTATTCGGACATAGTGCACCAAATGTAGTTGCAGAAACCTTTTATTCTACTGAATCAGATGCTGATGAGTTTTTGTATATTGCATTATACGATGATACAGATATAAAAGATTCTGCATATAACGTTATACATGAATGTCTTCATGCTGCTCATAAAATCTGTACTTTCAGAGGAGTTGAGTTAGATGAAGAGTTTCTATGTTATTTGCAGGGATTCTTAATTAACAAAGTATTTGAATGTTTGAATGCTGAACTGATGGTAGTTACAAACCATCAATTGACTGCGGAGGATACTCTGCAATAATAACTCAAAATGGTGAAGTTATAAAAAAACTTTACAGAGGTTATAGAAACACTACTAACAACCGTATGGAACTTCTAGGGGTCTTAGAATGTCTTAGATATTTTACAAACCCTGAACAAATAACCATATATTCGGATTCTCAATATGTAGTATCGAGTATTAACAACAAGCATCTTACCAAGTGGGTTGAAGACAATGATCAATCCAAAAAGAATCTTGATTTGTGATATCCGATTTATGAATTATTGAAGTTTCATACGGTTACTTTTGTGTGAGTAAAAGGCCACAATAATAACAAATTTAATGAGTTAGCGGATTTATTTGCAACTCATGCAAGTGATTGTTTAGATCTACCAGAAGATAATGGTTCATTTTAAGATTAAAAAAGTCGGAAATCACTGGTATCCATGTGTTAATCATGAATATGACAGTGACATATCGTTGGATCCAAAAATTGAGAAATATCTCAATAACTACTCTGTAAAATCTGGATATGTGGATGAAGTTACAATAGAGTTGGAAGAGATTCCAATGATAACAGAAGATATTAATTTAATCTTCTTTAACGAGTCTGATATTACAAGATATTATACTACTGATGATGATTTCAATCTTAGGTTTGAAATCAATGACCATGAATTTGAGATTGATGCATATTTATTTGGATGCTTTGAATTGCAATTCAATTTAAATTTCCATGAAAATCTCTATAAATTACATATCTGGTAATGAAATATGAAATCAGGATAGTGCAGATTACTCCCAATGGTTGTTGTTTAGTATATGCTAAAGACTGTGAGACCGATGAGGAAATTGAAGAGATGACAGTGTATAATAAGAAATTACGCTGTTTCATGACAAAGGAACGCAAAGACGATGAAATTAAAAATTGAGGCACAGGAATCAACAGAGAAATTAGATATTAAGAGAAGGAAGTGTACTTTATCTGAGAATATTCAAAAACTTTTACTGCGGCAATTAAAGCACGAGCTGTATAATCATAACCTCTATATGAGTTTTTCTAACTTTTATGGAGTGCAAGGATTAGCTGTTCTGGAACAGTATTATAAAGAACGTGCAGATGAGGAATATCATCATCATTCATGGATTCGTACATATATGAATGAGAATGATGCAGCATATATTTACCCTGATATTCCTGCCATTAGTGAAACTTTTGAAGATAATGTAACGCCATTTAAGTTAACTGTAGATAAGGAGATTCAAACAACTCAACTTATTTATGAAATTGTGGATGCAGCTCTTGAAGAGGGGGACTGGGCCACTTTTAATTGGCTAAATGGAGATAACGATGAAACTGGACGACTTGTTCAAGAACAAGTTGAAGAAGAATCAATCTCACGTACTGCTCTAGATATTGCTATGGAGGAAGGTTCTTGGCTTCGTAAGGAGAAATCCATTATGAATGCTTATAAAGGAGATGTTGATTAAGTTACCCGAAGACATTAATGATCTATATTTCTGTGGTAAGAAATTGCCCGCTACTATAGTAATGTAGTAGATGTATTGAGAAAAAACGGTAGAAAAATTTTGACATTATTAATTAAATTATTACTTTTGTATACACAGAAATATAAAATTTATGGGGAAACAAAAGTATAATTTAATTGACGGATTTGAAGAGTGTGCAGCAGAAATGTATAAATCTGGAAAAACTCTTCGAGAAATAGCAAATGTTATTGGTACCTATCCAGGAAAAGTAGGACAAATTCTAAAAGAATTAGGAGTAAAGAAAGGGAGACAATACAAATACATTAATGAGCATTATTTTGACATAATTGATTCTGAGGATAAAGCTTATATCTTAGGATTTTTAATTGCTGATGGATGTATTAGATTAGAGGAAAGAAAGAATGTAATTAGTTACAGAATTGCATTTTCTAATAATATTGACGATTCTGAAACAATTGAATTAATTCATTCTAAAATCTGCCCTAACCAAATGTTAAGAGTGTATCAGAATCCTTTAGGGCATAGAAAACCTCAATATGTTCTTCAATGGACTTCTGAGTATATGGCTAAGATATTAGAAGATAAATATAACATAACTAACAGAAAAACTTATGATGTACATTTTAGATTCCCATTTGAAAATGTCCCTTCTCAATTCCATAGAGATGTAATTAGAGGATTTCTAGATGGAGATGGATGTGTACAGAAACATTGTATTAGTTTTGTATTTAATTCTATTAAGTTTCTTACTCAGGTTATTGAGGTATTTAAAGATCTTTTTCAAAGAAATCCTTTGATGCCTTCAATGTTATATAACATTGAAGTTATAGATGGAAAAACTACTAAATACTGAAGATTACGTATTGCTACTGGACATGGAAGAAGAGCGCTAATTAAAGATTATCTATATAATGGCGCAACTTACTTTTTAACTAGAAAATTTGCTAAGTTTTAATACCGTGCTAACCTTATAGATTGCGAAAGGCTATAAGGTAGTGTAACGCATAGTGAGTGAATAAATATAATCTCACCACGAGTTCTCAATATCCTATTATAGGATAAAAATATATGCTGACCTATAAGGAATGTCAAGATACTTATAGAACTATAGGATAAAAAACCTGTAGGATAACAACGTGGATATTCATGGTAATTTAGATTATTTAAAGTATTTTATAAATACAGGAGTTGGATTCCCACAAAAGATATTTAACTCCTGTATTGTTTTATGTGGAGATGTAGGATTAGGATTTTCTCCTGATCTTGAAAGTATGAAGATCTCTTTCTTAAATAAGCTCTGCGAAAAAACTAATAATTATATTATCGCCATAAGAGGGAATCATGATGATCCTCAACAGTTTAAAAACCTTTATAACAAGAGATTCAAAGCGGTTGAAGATTATTCTGTAATTCAATATAAAGATAAAAATATCTTGTGTATTGGAGGTGGAACTTCTATAGATAGAATCTATAGAAAAAATAACAAATGGGGATATTGGGAAGATGAAAAGATTGTTGGGTTGGATAATTTTGATTCAATTCCATATTGTCAAATTATCGCATCCCATTGTGCTCCTACCTGTGCATACCCTTATGGAATAGGAAAGTTAGTAATGGAATTCTGTGATGGAGATGATTCATTACTGGAAGAATTACTTTGGGAGAGAAATTATCTTCAAACTTGCTACGAAGAAATGTCTAAAAAAGGACCAGTAGAAGATTGGTATTATGGGCATTACCATAGTACTATGGATACTACTGTAGATAATACGAGGTTTCATTTACTTGGTATTAATTACCTTTCTAGATATTGTTATAATGATTACAATTAAATGTTGTTTAGTTGCAGTTCAGACTGGACAATATTCTAAATTGGTGTTTGAGGACCTTAATAGGGATCCTTGCGATGATTTAAAATATGTCACTGTTGTAATGCTTCCAAATTGAGACTATAAAGATACTCTCAAAATTGGAGATACTGGATATCTGCAATTTGAAAGTGTAAAAGCTGGAGAAACTCAGTGATATAATAGAGAAATACAAGATTTTGCAGTTTATAAATTTAATGCTAATTATTTTATAAACTTCATTAAACACAAAGAGATAAATAATATGAAAGAATTTAAGTTTGATTAAATATGGATACAGAATTTGGAGCTAAGTTAAAGGAAGCTATAACGGCTAAAGACAATGATATTAATAGCTTGGTATGAAAAGACAAAACTGGTGTAAACATTCGTTTAATGGATATTTCCCAGAATGAACTAAAGCGATATCATCGTCATTGCGAACAAATGCTAACTAACAGGGACATTTACAAACCTGGTAAATTAGTAATTCGTGAAAACATCCAAAAATGTTGAGATTCTTGTAATGCTGAATTGTTTGCAAGATATTTAATGCATGATTGTGAGACAGATATTAAAACCAATAAAGATCTACTTGACTTTATCAATGTCCAAAGAAAAGCAAATAATGTAGATGTGGAAGACAGTATTTCAGTTTTATTTACTGGACTTCCTCCTATCTATGAGAAAGTTACTGTAGGGAAGTTAATGGATGTATGTTTTGATAAGCTTGATGTACTTAACAAAAAGATGATTACAGACAAGTTTATTATTGCGCAGGGAATCTGACTCACAGACGAAGAAAAACAAGAGCTCACAGAATTAGAAACAGGGGGTAAAATTAGAAATCGAATGGAAGTTATCAAGGAAAGACTTTGTCTTAATCCTGATATTAGACTGCGTGTAAGTCCTACAGGACTTTCATTTGCTGAGTTTAGAGCTTTAATTCAACTTTCTGATCTCCCTAAAATATCTTCCTTGTCTACAATTGCTCTTAAAACTCTTAGAGACAAAGTTTTACTACTTTTGGACAATGATCTTGATTATCATATCAATAAATGGATGAAAATTAAGAAGGATATTGAACGAGTAGCAGAATATAAAAATTGGAATTTAGATTAGGTTCTGAAAATTAATTTTAGTAATTTTGGAACAAGTAAATACAACACTATTAAAAGCTCTATGCGAAATAGTACATCCTTCTAGACAGGAACAGTCCATGATAACTTATATACTTAACTTCTGTTATACAATAGAAGGTATACAATTTGAAATGGATGATGAAAATAATCTTTTTATTACAAAAAATACTACTAATCCAGCAGTATATCCTTGTCTAGTAGCACATCTTGATGAAATCTTGCATTATACAGGTGTAAAATGTGCAAAAATTAAAGGGAATAAAATTTATGGCTATTATAAGAAGACAGGAAAACAATGTGGACTTGGATTAGATGACTGTTTTGGTATCTATATTTGTCTACATTGTTTATATTGTCTGCCAGACCTAAAAGTTTGTTTCACAACTCAAGAAGAAATGGGTTGTATAGGAGCAGAAATTGCAGGTTTAAATATTGATTTCTTTGATAATTGCAGATTCCTGTTACAAGCTGATAGAATGGGAGGTCAAGATTTGATTACACATACTAATGGCATAGACATTACTTCAGATGAGTTTCTAGAAGATATAGATAGTCTTTTAGAAAAATATAAGTACAAAGAGGCACGAGGTACAATGACAGATGTTGGAACTTTAAAAGAAAACATTAATCTGTCTGCAGTTAATATTTCGTGTGGATATTATTGTGCTCATACACACAAAGAATATGGAAATTTAACGGAGTTAAATAATTGTTTAAATTTTATCTTAGAGATTATTAGGCTTAATGATAAAGTTTATGAACATACAGCTGATCTTTCTGGATCATATGCAAGGTATTCAGATTTTGATTGGCCTCCTGGAGAATCTAAGCATGTTTATGCTTACCAAGATTCTGATGAAGCTTTCTATGAAAATCTTGCAGATAAGTGTTCCAACTGTAAGACTTATAGATGTGATGAGTGCGGTTACTATTGACGTGACTAATGGACAAAACTCAACGTCAACGATTAGGCGTTCAAAAATGAATTAATAATAAAGGAAATGGGATTTGGGTTTGAAGTACTGGTGTTGGTAAATCATTTGGAGCTTTAATGGCTTGTGTGAAATTACTAAAAATTAGACCAGATGCTAAAATTCTAATTTCTGTACCTACAACAATTCTCAAGGAACAATGACTAAGGGACGTAGCTAAAACTAAATTCTTTGGAAATGTTACTGTTGAGGTTATTAATTCTATTTTAAAAAAATCTTGAGAAGTTGATTTTCTAATAATTGATGAGCTTCATACTGCGGTATCGGAGCAGTCGATAAAAATATTTGATCAAGTTAAATATGATTTCTTTCTGGGGCTTACAGCTACTTTAGAAAGACTTGATGGAAGAGAGGAATTACTATCTTTATATACTAAAGTAATCGATGTCATTACAACTGAAGAAGCAATAAAAAATGGATGATTATCGCCATTTAGGTATTACAAAGTTCTTGTGGAGGTTGATGACATGGATACTTATTATGTAATGAACCAAAAGTTTAATTCAGTCTTTGCGTTCTTTAATTTTGATTTCAATTCTGCAATGAAATGTGCAACTGATTGAAAGTTCCGTAATAATTATGCTTATAAGATGGGATATGATAGAAAGCAGGTTTTAAATGCTGCTATGGCGTGGATGCAATTAATGCAGAAGCGCAAAAAATTTGTTATGTCTCACCCTAAAAAGTTTGAAATAGCGAAAAAAATTATAGAAGCAAGAAAAGATAAAAAAATTATTACTTTTTCAGCCACTATTAAGGATGCGGAATCTTTAAAAGTTGGATATACTCTTCATAGCAAAAAGAAAAAACAAGAAAACTCAGAAACTATTGCATTGTTTAAGTCTCAATCTTCAGGGGTTCTTAATACATCTAAAGCAGCTAATGCAGGATTAGATTGCCCTGATATAAATTGTGAGATTAGAATTAGTGGAACTAGTTCTGGAATTGATGCAAGGCAGATTTTGGGAAGGGGATTGCGTTATGTTAATAATAAGATAACTGAAGTTTTTACTTTGGTTGTTAAAGGCACTAACGAAGAATCCTGGTTTAATAAGGCCCATCAAGGAATTTCATATATTACTATCACTGAAGATCAACTTGACTTAGTTTTAAAAGGAGAAGAAGTAATCACAAGAAAACGAGATGATGTAATTACTAACTATAGATTTTAAACAGTACTAAGTATCGTAATAACCGTAGGTACTTAGATTTGAATTTAACTTCCAAAACTATATAAATGGAGTTAAATACAATACTTAACATAATGGCTGAATATCATATTAGTGCAGACGAACTGTTACTAATATGATTAACTCTCTATGCTCGGGATGAAGAAGGCCATTCTGAGCTTTTCTTAAAGTGGTGGACAGATTGTGAGGGAAAACAGAAACTGAAAACCATGTTTGAGAACCTAAAAGAAAAATCCATAATCAAGAAGAATTATAATCCAGAATCTTATGTTCCTAATGATATCGAATTTAATAAAAATTTTCTAAAGAAGTATTATAAACAATCAGGAGTTCTTGGAAAGGAATTATTTGATAACTATGAACCATTTATCCAAATTAATGGAAAGATGGCTAGTCTTAGGAATATTGCTAAGAAATTTTATACTTTAGAGGAATTTTACTTTTATTATTCTTCTCAAATAGGGCATAATCCAGAAAAGCATAAAGAGGTGATGGAAATTTTACGATGGGCTCGTGAAAATAAGCTTTGTAAGGTTTCTATTCTTGAGTTCGTTGCTTCTCATAAATGGAATGAATTTGCACAGATGAAGGCTGAAGGATTTAGTCCTGATGTTGGCACTTCTTTTGATGTTTATCAGGATTTTTAATGGAGGATCTAAATTTACTTTGGCATTTAATTGAGCAAGGTAGAAAAGGGGAAAATAAAGGTTTGTCTGTAGGATTACCTAAATTAGACAAGATTATAGGTGGAATACAACCCTCAAGATACTATTGTATATCTGGAGCATCTTCTGCAGGTAAAACTGCTTTAGTTCTGTATTTTATATATCGGCTTTTTAAGGATTATCCTAAAGAACCTATATATCTTGTTTATTTTAGTTTGGAGATTGGTTCTGAAGTGCTACTAGCGAAGCTTATGGCTTTGTATTGTGCAGAAGAATTTGGAGTATATCTTACTATAAATGATATCCTTTCCTTTGATTCTATTCTCAGTGATTCTGATTATCAGTATCTAAAGAAGGCAAGAGACTGGATTGCAACTCTTGGTTCCAGGTTAATTATTCTTGATAAGGGTCTTAATGCTCGCATTCTATATAAAGAGATTTGTGAGCTTATGAAGAAATTAGGTTCTATAGAAAATGTAGGAAATAAAGAAGTTTATGTTCCAAAACATCCTAGGCAAAGAGTAATTGGAGTTATTGATCACATGTCATTAATTAGACCAGAAGAAGGAAGAACCTTAAAAGCTGAAATTGATTTAACTTCGTCTTTTATGGTTACACTAAAACGTAAGTTTTATCTTTCTTGAATGGCTTTAATGCAGCAGAATAGAGAATCTTCTTCTATGGATAGAAGAAAAGCGGAACTTAATGAACCAGGTTTAAATGACGTAAAGGATTCAGGAGGACCTGTTCAAGATAGTGATGTAGTTCTTCAACTATATTATCCTGCAAGAGACAAAATTCCAACATACCGAGAGTATAAAATTCTCGGACCTCATAGTTTAGCTGGAAGATTTAGAAGTATTATTGTATCTAAGAATAGATATGGTATTGCAGACAGAGTAATAGGATGTGGATTTTATGGAGAAGTTGGATGGTTTAAAGAACTTCCACTAGGAAGAGATATTACTGACTTCACAAAATATTTGGACATTAACGCTAACATTAGAGGTATAGATACAACTGTAGTAGGTACAGTAGAAATAGATAAGAACAACATCGTATATAGTTTATCATAATATGTCTATTGTATTACCAACAGCGAAGGTTCCCGCTGAAACTCAGGATCCTAAAAACTTAATTCTATTTGGACTTCCTAAGGTAGAAACCTGCCCTTTATAATAGTAATATTATATCGAATTGGGGAAAATCGGTGGATGCTAAAATTTAGTTTTTGGTTTGGGAAATAACGGTAAAATAATTATATTTGTACTATTATAATTAATAGTATTAAAATATGAAAATAAATCAATTAAAATATACAGAAGAACAAATTAAACTATTTGGAGAGTATTATAAACAAGGACACTCTTTAAAAGAAACTTCTGAAAAGTTTAATGTAAATTATCATACATTGAAGCAAAACTTAATTCGATTTGGCTACCGCAACCCAAAAAAGAAACTAGATCATCAAAGAGTTGAAAAAATTTGTTACTTTGATAGTATTGACACTCCTGAAAAAGCTTATATTTTAGGATTTTTATTTTCAGATGGATATATTTCTAGAACTCCTTATGGTATTTCCATAGGGCTAGCTTTACAATCATCTGATAAATATATTCTTGAATACATAAAACAAGAATGAGGTATTAAAAATAAAATATCAGAATATAAAAATAGTGTTAAGTTACAAACAACAGATCGTTATTTGTATAATAGATTATTAGAACTGGGAATTTATGAAGATAAATCTCATAAGGACTTTGTCATTCCTAATATAAAAGAATCTTTAATTAATTCCTTTATTCTTGGATACTTTGATGGAGATGGTTGTATTACCATTAAATCAACAGGATATGTAAGTATTAGTATTTGTTGTAATTCAAGAATGTTTTTAGAATCTGTTCAAAGCTATTTAATTCAACAAAATATCTTTTCTAGACCTATCACTACAGAACATAGGGCTAAACATCCGTTATATGTTCTATATATAACTAAAAGAAAAGATCAAAATGCGTTTAAGGATTTAATATACAGAAATAGCACTATTTTTCTAAAACGAAAATATAACAAATTTTTGCAAATACCGAGGTAAGTTAATTAATAATATAATTAACCACCGTAGAGCGTAGAAGGTGAAACTATTAATAGAATATAATCCTTCCAAGAGTCCCTGACATCCAAATAAATTTTGGATGAAAATGTACGCCGAACTTATAGGAAACTATAAGAAGTTAAGATAAAAAACTTAACGATAACAATTTGAGGAAAAACTACCATTCTTAGTACACTGGAAAATAATCTTATTCTTGACTTTGAAAATGGTTCTACATATGTAGATGCTCTTAAAGTTAAGGTTTCTAGTTTAAAAGAGCTGAAAGAGGTTATTAAAGCTATCAAGGATGCAGGAAAGCCATATACTTATATTACAATTGATACAATCACAGCCTTAGAAGAAATGACCAAAGATATGGCTCTTAAAATGTGGCAAAATTCTCCTCAGTTTACTACAAAGTATGAAATTAAGGACGTTACACAAATTCCCAATGGAGCTGGATATAGTTTTTGGAGACAGGCACTGGAAGCAGTTATTGACTTAATTGCCTCTGCTGCTCCTAACTTAATTATTTGTGGTCACGTTAAAGATACAGCATTATCTGAAGGTCTTGATGGATCTGTAAAAGATCTTGATCTTGTAGGTAAAACTAAAAGAGTATTATCTGCTAAATCTGATGCAATTGGGTTTGTTCATCGTGATGAAGAATCTAATTTGTGTATCAATTTTGGTATGAATGGAGAAGTACTTTGTGGTGCTCGTCCTGCTCATTTGGCAAATAAAGATATCATTGTAGCTGAGTATCAAGAAGATGGTACATTTGTATCTCATTGGGAGAGAATCTATCCCTCTCTGTCTAAATAAATCATATGTTTAAAGTAACATTTGAATTTGATGAAACAACCAAGTCTATTAGTAACTTAAAGTGTGAAGAAATTAAATCTTCAAAACCAAAGGTTAACTCTAATGGGCAACCAATCATTGAAGTAGGAGAAAATAAGTTAATTATTTCTCCTGAAGCAGCCGCTCTAATCGGAGCAACTGCTGGAGATAGAATCTCAATTGCTTATTCTCAAAAATCTAATGAGGTAACTATTCCTCTTATTGGCAAATCTGAAATGTTTGCGGATAAAGATGCTGGGAACAAGCTAACTAAATCAAATACTGTTTCTTTTAAAGGTAAGCAAAGAACTATGCTATTACAATATGGTTCTATATTCAAACTAGAGCAAAGTACTAGAGATCAGGTATTTGACCTGATAGCAGTTACTGAAGATTCTAGTACAGAATTGGCTTCAGAGGAATTAAAAGAGGAGGCCCTTGATTTAGATATAACAAATTTTGAAGAATTAGATAAATTACCTTTTTAATAAAAAATAAATAATATGGGAATGTATGATGCTACCAGCGCGGCTCGTGCTGAGGTTAAACCCGCAGCGAGTTATTTGCGTGCAGGTATTCACAATGTAAGATTCACTGGTGTTGAGAAAGGAACTAGCGAATATTCAACAATTGATTTTTCCTTTGAGGGTGTTGATGAAGGAGAAGTAGGTGCTCTTCATAATGAGCGTATGTTCGAGCCTAAGTCCTCAGAACGTATGCCTAATCGTTTCAATTCAGCTATTACTGATCCTTCTCAGGCAGAACAGTTTATGTGTAAACTTATGCATATTATTGCTGCACTAAATCCTGCTGCACATAAAAAGATTCAGGATGGGACTGCCAAGTTTGCACCAAGTGATTTTGACACTCTTATTAAACTGGTTAAGAAGATTCTCGATCCAGTAGTTGGTACAGAGGTTCAGATTAAACTTCTGCCTAATGGTCGTTTCTGTGGTTTTCCAGGATTTCCTGCAAGAATCAGCAAGAATGGAGATCTCTTCTTGAGTACTTCATTCATTGGGCAGGATCTAACTTTATCTGCCTATGAAAAGGCACAAATTGATAAAGCAAACGCTGCTCAGCCTACTAATATGGCTAATACTGGTTCTGAACTCGACAGCATGCGTCGTGATATTGATGAATTGGAAGAAGAGAGTTCCAGTTCAATTGATGACGACGATTTGCCTTTCTAAATTTAGAAGTTTAAATGCAATTTACATTAGGACCGACCACTGTTACTAAAGAACTAATTCTGAACAGTGTAAGTGAAGAAACTTTAATGGAGCATTATTTAGGAGTCCCTGTGAAAAAGGGGCTCCTAAAATCTCCGTTAAGACAAGATAATAAACCCACTTGTGCTTTTTATAGAAACAAGAAAGGAGATCTTATATTTAAGGACTTCCGTGGTGATTTTTCAGGTAATTTCATTTCGGTTGTAATGTATAAATTTCAATGCTCTTACGGAAAAGCCTTAAATATTATTGCTAATGACTTTGGAATAGTCTCTCGACCTAAGCTGCAAGTTAATCCCCCTCTTATTAAATATACAAATAAAAAGTTTGAGGAAACACAAGAAGCTATTATACAAATAGAAGTAAAGGATTTTGAGCAGTATGAGTTAGATTGATGGCTAAAATTTGGAGTTACTAGAAAGATATTAAGGAAATTTAGAATATTTTCCTGTAAGAACGTTTTTCTAAATGGAAACATATTTCATCTTCATAAAGATAAACAATTAGTTTTTGGGTATTTTGGAGGTATTCGAGAAGATATTGAACGCTGGAGAATATATTTTCCTGGCAATACAAAGTATAAATTTATATCTAATTGAAAATCTTTTAGGTTGCAGGGAGCACATGCTCTTCCCAAAGAGGGAGGAGAATATCTTGCAATTACTAAATCTTTAAAAGATGTTGCATGTTTATATAGTTGTGGTATTACAGCTATAGCCCCAATTTCTGAGAACTGTTTTGTTACAGAGGCTCAATTTGAAAGGCTAAGTAAAAAATTTAAAAAAATTATTCTTTTTTACGATAATGACTCTGCTGGAATAACTCACATGAATAAGTTTAGAAAACAATTTCCAGATGTTTATGTGTTATGAATCCCCCGTCATTTTGGCGCGAAAGATATTTCTGACTATTATAAGAAGTATGGTAGGGAAAAAACATTGAACTTAATCGAACAAGCTAAACTTAAGGTTAATGCCGAAGAAGAAAGAAGAAGAAAGTCCAAAGAAGAGGTCTAAATCATACTCTAGAACTAAAGGACATTCATATGAAACTAAAATAGCTAAGGAACTTAGGGAATTAGGATATGAAGGAATTGTTACCTCCAGGTCTGAGTCTAAATCTACTGATGATAAGAAAGTGGATTTGATTGATACTCAAAACCAGTTTCCTTACTATGTTCAGTTAAAGTGTACTCAGAATACTCCAGCATATCATCAAATAAGTGCAGAGTGTCCATTAAAGGATAAACCATTTATTTTAATCTGAAATAAACAAGTTAAAAAGCAAACTAATATTTGCTCAGCTGGAGAAGTTGTTATTATTCCTAAAGAAGAATTTTATAAACTAATTAAATTGAAAGAGTAGAAGAGGGGTCTTCTGCTCTTTTTCTATTATATGAAAACATTATTTGTATTTCAAATTCAATCATTTACTGATGTAGTTACAAATAGTTCTAGTGAGCTGTTTGTATTTACTGGAACTACTGGAGTTGTAAGTGATATGTTAGATTCTAATGTTCCAGGATGGGAACATGAATATGATGACCCACAGTCAGTACAGGATTTAAGTCCCAACTCTTTAAAAACTTATCTTTCTTATGCTTACGACAATTATGATTGGAACTGGGACAATAAGCGAATAACTAGAGAGACAAGTAGACAAACTCGTTGGGCTAGAGAATTTAATATTGACCCAAATGAACTTTACAAAAACTATAAAGAATGGGATCCAAATTCTGAAAAATGGGAAATTTCTCAATTACAACTTAAAGAAGGTTGGGATAAACTCATTAAACAAAAACTTAATCCAAACTTAGTTTTTGTTTTCTCAAAGGGGGAAAATCCAAATTGGGAGCGACAAGAAGAGATGATGACCTTTGGTTCCCGCTATCATTTAGGATAATATGAAAATAAAAATAAACATACAATCTGAATCTGATTTAATTACAAATTCATCTAGTGAGATCTTTTGTGCTATATCTTCTTTATCTGAAGATTCAATAAAGATGGTCCAGGAATATCTTAATTCATTCCTTCCTGATGGCGTTGAGTATTCAAGTCCTTCTGATATCTTTACAATGGATGAATCTAGATATGTTATTACGTTTCAGATTAGTTACTCAGAAAACCATGAAGAGACTGGAAGACAGATGTACACTTTAATAAAACAATTATTAAAGGAGCATTTTCCAGGGGATAATTCATTTACTGTTGAAGATGGAGAGAATTATAATTAAAATACAATCTGTTTCTGATGTAATTACAAACAGCAGTACAGAGATTTATACGGTTTGTACAGAATATACTTTAGATAGATTAAAAGATATTGTTAATAGTATCTTAAAAATCGCTGATTCTACACTTACAGCAGATGACTTATTTACCTTTGAATTGGATGAAGAGTCTGATGAGTACTCTGCTTATTATGACAGAGGTTATAAAGTTATTCCGAAGAAAGAAAACTATACTGAAGCTGCCAAATATTTATCTAATATAATGGATATATTTGAACAAGAAGCTTCTTTTGAAGGTTAATAAAAATGAAAGATTGGAAAGCATGGGGAATTAAGAAAAGAGTATTCCCAGATAAGAATTATAATGCAATTTGGCACGATTTAAAAACTGTTCGATTAGGTTCTGGGCAAGCTAAAGAATTAGATTATCCAGAATTCTACGATGTTGGAATTAATACTCTTTGTAATCTAGGATGCCCATTTTGTTATGTTGGAGCTACATCTAAAGGAGTAAATCATGATCATATATGTGAAAAGGCTAAATTTTTCTTTGGCAACATGACTGAGAATGAGAAACCTTTTCAGATTGCAATTGGTTCTACAGGAGAACCTACAATTCATCCTGAGTTTTGTGAGTTTCTCAAAACAATATATAGTTTGGGGATCGTTCCTAACTATACAACTAATGGAATCTCAATAGCCAAATATGATGGTAATGCAGAAGAAATTTTAGCAGCCACTTCCAAATATGTAGGAGGAGTTGCTGTTTCAGCAAATACATGGAATCCAGAAATAGATTCTGCTTGGAGAAGTGCTGTAGTACTTCTGCATAACTTTGGGAACACTAATATCAATATTCATTATATAATTAGTGATAAAAAGTCTGTTGATGACTTTATTAAAATTTATAATCAATATAAAGATATTGTTCTATACTTTGTACTACTTCCTTTGATGCCTTCTGGTCGGTCATCAAATAAATACTCGCAAGAAGCATTTGAATATCTTCTTGAACAAGATATAGACTTTAAACAAGTTGCATTTGGAGCACATTTCTATGACTCTTTATGTAATCAAAATAAGTTAGGATGCTATTTATATCCTCCTGAAAGTCTATCTAAAAACCTTATTTTAGGAGAGAAGATTATGGTTACTCCAAGTTCCTTTAATCTTACTCCTATTAAGGAAATTAATTTCAATTATGAAAACTTGTAAAGTAATTTTTAGAGATGAAACTTTAGCACAAGACAGTATCGTGGATTGTTGATTAAACGATGTTGGAGATTTAGAGTTTAAATTGTACTTTGATCCTCCAGTAACAGAAACTTCTGACCTTGGTTCATTAGCTGGACAGTTATGCTATAGTTTCTGTAAAGCTTTAAAGGATGAATAAAATCATATTGTTAAATGCAATTGTTGGAAGTCAGGCGTATGGAACAAATACGCCTGACTCTGACATTGATACAAAGGGAGTATATCTTCAGGATCCTATGGAAGTCTTAGGGATGGAATATAAGGAACAGATTAACCTGGATAAGGATGCCTGCTTATATGAAGTTAGAAGATTTTTGCAACTACTTTGTAGTGGAAATCCTACAATGTTGGAACTTTTGTATATTCCTGAAGATTGTATTCTAGAAAAGCACCCTTTGTGGGATATTATATCGAAACATAGAAGTGCATTTCTAACTAAACAATGCTACTTTAGTTTTGCTGGTTATGCATACCAACAAGTAGAAAAGGCTAAAGGGCTAAATAAGAAAATGAATTGGGAGGCTGATAAAGTAAAAAGAAAAAGGCCAATTGATTTTCTAAAAGTTATTGATAACTGTAAAACATATCCTCTTGCTGAATGGTTAAAGCGTAATCAGATGCATGAGGATTGCTGTGGACTTGCTAAAGTTAATGATTCAGAGAATCTTTATGCTTTGTGGTATGATGACATTAAAGAAATGTCTAAGACCAAAGACTTGTCTAATCCTAGATATAAAGATTGGAAAGATTTTGGATATAAAGGAGTTTGTAATGATGTTGAACTACTACTTTCAGAGATTCCAGAATGGCAAATTCCTATGTGTAGGTGTAACCTTTACTACAATAGGAATGGTTGGGGAGAGCATTGTAAAGACTATAATTCCTACCAAACTTGGCTGAAAGAAAGAAACACACAAAGATATGTAGATATTCAAAATCATGGACAAAAGATCGATGGCAAAAATATGTTACATTGTATAAGATTATTACAATGTGCTAATGATATCTTAGATCTTAAAACTATTAATGTTAGAGTTAAGAACCCTGAATATTTACTATCTATTAGACATGGAAAAGTATCTTTAGAAGAATTACTTGAATCAGCAAGAAATCAAATTAAAGGGTTGAAGCAAAAATTTGAAGACAGTGATTTACCACATTCAGTAGATCCAGATTTAGTCAAATCAATATTGAATGAAATAAGAAAAGAATCATTAAATTTGTTTTAAATGAAATCGGAATTTATTACATTACAATTACTCTCAGAGAGTTTTGAGGATAAATTGGCATGACTAGTTGCAAATAATGAAGATAAAGTGTCTAAGTATCTTCTGGAAGCTAATCAATTAATTAAAATTTATACTAAGACAAAAGCAGAGAACTCTGAAAGTTTGTTTCCAATTCCCGATACTGCTTTAGAAGGGTTTATAAATGCAATTAAGGAAAAATTGTCAGACTATGGACGACAACTAACTCTTAAAACTGATGCTTTCGAAGTTTCATTTCTTCCTAAAGGCTGTACTCCTGAATATACTAAAAGTGGTAGATGGGCGAAAAAGAATAGACAATCAGGAAAGCCTGGTAAAATTATACAAAAAGTAATTGGAACTGGTGTCTTTTCTAACTCTGATTATGAAAAATTTGTATATGCTCTTAAAGCACTTTGGTCTTATGGTGGGTATGAAATTAAATTGGTAAAAGGAGAAGATATTCGATATTGGTACAATTCTGAAAACTATTATGCCATCACTAATACCCTGGGTAATTCATGTATGTCTCATGAAGAATGTAGTGGGTACTTTGACCTTTACTGTACACAGCCAGAGTGCCAAATGCTAATTGCATTAAAGGAGAATAAGTTAGCAGCTCGAGCTTTAGTATGGACTATTGAAGATAAAACTTTTATGGACCGTGTTTATTATATAGAGGATTCTTTATATAATATCTTTGTTAACTATGCTAAAGAAAATAAATGGTATATCCGAGAGAGTAATTGCCTTCTTAGTGATGGTGACAATCAAGTATTTTTATCTCCAAAGGATAACTATACTGAACCAGTAACTGAACGCTTTGTTTTGAACTTAGTTAAGATTTATCCTGAATGGCCTTATATTGATAGTTTTAGATATTTAGATCTTGAGAATAAGGTCTTAACAACATATCGAAGATGTAATTCCTACACATGCTCGTTTACAGATGGAAATTACGAAGATTCAGAGGATTGGGACGAAGACTATCAATGTGAGAATTGTGGGCGCCAATATAGTAACGATGATGAGTTAGTGTATTCAGAATACTTTTATACATCAGGATGTACTTCTTGTATGTCATGGTCAGAAATTATGCAAGATTGGATTCCAGACAGCGAAGTTGTCTACGTTAAAATTGATGACGCATGTCACAATGGTGAAGTTTGTTGTAGTCAGTATCTAGCATCGTATCCAGAAAAATATGTCTATATTGAAGGTTCCTGGTACTCAACAAAATTCAAAAGGATTTGTAAAAATCAGGATGGGGATTGGGTAGTTATACATCTGGATAAAGCATCCACTTCATCAGATATGTTTAGTGTGACTTCGTCTATTTCTGTAGCATCTACTATTAATCCTAGAATATATTAAACAATGAAAGAAAAAATTAGATATGATTTAGTTCCAGCACATGGGATTAAAGAAATATCTCGTGTTCTAACTAGAAAGTTAGACACATATGAAGAAAATCAGTGGAAGAAAGGGATGAAATGGACAGAAGTCCTTTCATCTCTTAAGAAGCATCTCAACGAATTTGAGATGGGAAATGATTACACTGAAGAAGGACTGCTCAATATAGCAGAGGTAGCCAATAATGCATTAATTCTATGCGAATTCTATCATATTTATCCCCAAGGGGATGATAGAATTATGGCTCCCACAACAAAACCCATAGTTGCCTTAGACTTAGATAATGTTATCTTTGATTTCAATGGTGCATATGAAGCTAAGTTTGGCACTAAAATGAATCCTTATTGGAAAGCTAATTATGAAATGTCAGAGCATTTAAAGCAGTTAGAAAAAGATAAGGACTTTTGGGTAAATATTCCGATTCTGCATAAACCTTGTTTCGAAGTAGATTATTATATAACTGCTCGGAATATTCCAGTTGAATGGATTGAAGAAAGTTTACAAAAGAATGGCCTTCCATGTGCTCCAGTTCATGTTGTTCCTTGGGATCAAAGTAAATTGGCACATTTACGTGATTTAAAAATTGATATATTTATCGATGATAAATATGAAAATTATAAGGAAGCAACTGATGCTGGAATCTTTTGCTACTTAATGGATGCTCCTCATAATCAATATTATAATGTTGGTCATAGGAGAATTTATAACCTTGATATACCAATTAAATAGATGGAAGAATTTTTATTAGACATCCTTGGGTGGGATCACTCTGAAGCAACCTGGTTGCTTAGGTTATTTACTAGATTTAATTCCAATGGGGATAGTTTTCCTCTTATGTGTGAAGCAGCTGAATTAGATCCTTCTGATTGTATTTGTAATGATCGAGTTGAACCAGAGACTCTAGAAACGATATTCTTACAGAATTTATTTGCAAGGAAATTAGATAGAGAGGATTTTAGACTTTCTGATAACATTTTTACTGTTAAGGATATTATAGTAAAAACGAATCATGGTGAGAATGTAGAAAATATATATGATGACTATTATTGTACATTGTCATTTGCAGAACTTACTGTGATAAAGCCACTTATTTTAGAACTTGAAGAGTTTTATACTAAGGAACATTCAGAGATTACACATAAACAGACCAGTATTCCTGAAAGTTCTACTCCTATTGCAAAATCTATATTTGAAAGAATCTATGGAAGTAAGACTAGCCGACGTTAAACTTACTCCATTACTACACACTGTTCAGAGATTAAAGATTTCTGACGAGGAGTATTTTTCAAGTAAGTATAGAGAGTACATCTCTAACTCTAGATTAAAATACATCAACCCTGACCAAGATGGTAGTCCTTCGAAGTATAAAAATGGTATACAACAAGAAACTACACGGTCATTGCAGTTAGGTTCAGCTATTCATGAGGTCTTTTTACAACCAGAATCCTTCTCATTAGAGGAGGATCTGGGAAGGCCTTCTGCTAAACTTGGTGATGTATGTGATTATGCAATGAAGCAAAGAGCTGAAGGAAAGGGCATATATGATTCAATAGTTTTAGCTTGCAATGAAATTGGTTACTATGCAAATAGTTTAACAGCTAATAGAGTTAAACAAATTATCTCTAAAGGATTTCCTTACTATGTAAAGAGTAAGATTGCTGGAAATACAGATAAGATTGTATTATCCAGTAAAGATAGAGAAGTTTGTGTTAACTGCCTAAACTCTTTAAATTCCCATAGAGGAGCAATGAAACTTATACGTCCAACTGATATATTTGGTGATGCTATTGCTTCTTATAATGAAGATGCAATTTTTATGGATGTCAAGTGTGAATATAATGGGAAAAGTACAATTCTCAAGTTAAAGATGAAAGCAGACAATTGGACTATAGATGAGAATTCTAAGAAGTTAGTTTTGAACGATCTCAAGACAACTGGAAAACCAATAGGATTTTTCATGCAAGATTATGGTTCATTTGTGCATTATCATTATGCAAGACAAATGGGTAAATATAATACATGCCCCATATATTAGAAATAATATATGCAAACCTCTTTAATTTCTGGAAAGCTAAATCAATACAAAGTAGGTATTTTGTATTTATAATAATTTATCCTATATTTGTAGTGACAAGTTAATCAGAAACTAAGTTTTAAAATGTATGTCTAAACCAAGAAAATATTCAGTCGGAGAAATTATAGGTACTTGCTATAAGTTACGTAAATTTCTCGGAGGAAATAATTGAGAAGTTGAGTGTATTATATGTGGAAAAGTACAAGTACAGAGTATGGGTAATATAAAAAGACATAAAACCCCAAAATGTTATTACTGTACACATCCTAATGCTACTCAAAATCGCCCTAGTGGAAAGGGGCAATTAGTATACTCTATAACAAATAGATATTATAATTATTATAAATCTAAGATAGAAGATCAAAATAAATCTGCAAAAAGGAAATATAAAGCTTTTGAATTAACACTTGAAGAATTCTCAGATTTAGTAACTAAACCTTGTTATTACTGTGGTAGTGAGCCAACTTCAGACAATGTATGAAATAAGTCTGGAAAAAGGAAAACCATCTTTGAAGAAGCTAAATTCAACGGTATAGATAGAATAAATTCTAATATAGGATATATAAAAGATAATTGTGTTCCTTGTTGTAAAATTTGTAATCGTATGAAAAGTGACCTTACGACAACAGATTTTTGATCTCATATAAATAAGTTATACAACATACATTTTAATAAAAGCTCAACGACTATCGAAAGGCACGAAAGTGAACCAAGTAGAGTAGGCTCAAGCGAGTCGAAACGGGAGGAACCTGAAAAGGTTATGATATAGTCTGATCTATATAGAAATATATAGGAGAATAAGATTCCGTATAATTGTAGCGAAATTATATGAACAATAATGATGTATATGTGGATGTTGTTTCATCTATGTAAGAAGGAGTTTAACGTGGACAAAACCTGGAATATTTCGTCTAATATCATTGCTGTAGAAACAGTAGGTGAGAATAGAGCTGGAGTATTTAGAGTGTCCAAAAGTCAGCTTACTGCTGGCAAAAAAGAATTCCAACGTCTATTGAAGATGGTTGGTGTCTGCCAGATTGAAGGGTTCGATGATAATATAAAATTTAGTTAATCTGCAAATATTTTTAAGAGTAAATTTAGAATTTATTTTCTTAAAATTTTATAGAGAATTTGCAGATTCATAATTTTAGTATTATCTTTGTATCACAATCGGAAGAATAATATGAACTAATGTTTAATTTTAATGTTTTTTAAAATGAAGAAATTTGAAGTTTCGGCTTATAGCCTTGAGGAAGCAAAAGCAACTGCACTGAGTGAGTATGGTCTCAAAGTAACGCAGAATGTATCACAGTCGTGGAAGAATGCAGGTTCGCCTGTTTCAGGTAAAGAATTTGAAGGATTCTGCATTGACATGCTGGATAAGAAACGTCTGACTGGCGTAGAGGGTGTTGGTCTGGTAATTGCAATTACCCCAGGATCAAAGGATACTCGCGAGCGTCCTTACAAGTACAAGAATGTAACCAATGAGGGTAAACGTCAGATGGAGCGTGTTGTTGAGATTCGTCTGAAGGCAACTGATGAAGTAGTTGGTACTGCTAAGAACAAGGGTGAAGCTGAGAAGCTTGCTAAGAAACTTATGCTTACCTACAAGCAGGATATGGTAGCAGTTATTGTTTACCATGTTAAGGATGGTAAGGAAACAGCCTTCGAGCTGGATTATGCACCTTCGCAGTCAGCACAGAAGGGTCGTTACATTGTCTTTGGTAACGAGAAGAGTGGTTTTTAATTAAACTATATTTAGAGAAAGCAGGGTTGGATTAAATTCCAATCCTGCTTATTTTTTAAGATTTATGACAGTAGATATATTCAAACATCCACTATTCACATCTTGTGGATTCTTAGGAGTATGACCAGGAGATAGTTCCTCTTTTATTAATCAATTTCATTTAGGAGGAGAATATTGTGTTTATGTATTACTAGATTCATGATATAAACATGATACAACCCTTTGTGGATGATCCTTTCCCTACGCTATTAAATATATAGGAATGGGCCCTTACCCAGTAGGGTGAAGAAAAACAGGTAAGCGTCCACTAAATCATAAAAATGACTTATTTAGTGACCATCTTAAATTAGACCCAAATCGTTATATATTGACCTTTCCATCAACATGCCTAGACAAACAGTCTGCCTTTGATTTAGAATCAATATTAATAGATGCTGCATTGAAGGATTCCTATACATTGTCTCCTAGAGGTTTGAGAAATGTTAGAACTCCAGATTTTCAGTTAATAAACAAAATAAGAGGTCATAAGATTAATGGAAGTTACCTTAGACAAGCTGCTTAGTGGCAAATCAACACGAATTAATTCAAAAGATTTTCTTTCAACAGAAGACTATGTAAAGCCTTTTATTGAAGAAATGAGTAAATTCACTTCTACTTATAGAATAGAAGCTATCCCTCCCTCCCAAGTTACTACAGATAAAGAAGGGGAGGATATTACCTATAATAGGGTATTAGTACAGGCAATCATGCCTACTCAAATAGATGAGTATAATGAAATATATACTTTGGCATATTCTTTAGATATAAGAAGACCTATTTATAAAGTATATAAAGCAATGTTTAATAATACTACTAATTCAATAATTGCATTTGATTCAAATTGATTAGTAGTCAATGAAATTAAACCAGCAGAAACCTTTACACTTCCAATTCAAAACTTAATGAGTTTTACAAGTGATTTTGAAGTTAAACTCAAGAAATATAAAAACGATACTTTATCTACTAAAGAAAATGATCGTTATGTAAGACTGGGTTCTTGGATTGAAAAATGTCAGTTTGCAGTATGGCAAAATGACTTTGGAGGAAAGGTTAAATGGTCTCCAACAAATGTTGTTAAGGCTTATAATAACATTTATATAAATACATCAAGTGATTATTATGTTGGTGATAAGGACTCATCTGTAATTAATACATATAATTCATTTGCACAGCTAATTGCAGATGATAAAAAAGATATTTGCAATAAGTTTGAGAAAACTATGCTAATTAATTTATTATTAGGATTAAAGTAATGACAGTTGAGCAATGGTTAAATAATGACGAATTAGCTATTACTATCTGGAAGAATAAATATAGGTTTGAAGATGAATCGCTAGACGATTGGTTCAAAAGAGTTTCTGGAGGTAATGAAATCGTAGAAGAACAGATTAGAGCTAAAAAATTCATTTTTGGAGGCAGAATCCTTGCTAATAGAGGGTTATCTGATAAAAATAGAAAAATAACATATTCAAACTGTTATGTAGTTGCTCCTCCTGAAGATAATCTTGAATCTATTTTTGAGTGTGGGACAAAGTTAGCAAGAACATTCAGCTACGGGGGAGGTTGTGGAATTGATATTTCTAATTTGAGACCTTCTGGAGCAAAAGTTAATAATGCTGCAAAAACTACTTCTGGGGCTGTAAGCTTTATGGATTTCTATTCATATATTACTGGACTAATCGGTCAGAGTGGTCGTAGGGGAGCACTAATGATTTCTATTTCTTGCGATCATCCAGATCTTGAAGAGTTTATTGAGATTAAGTCTGACTTAGATAAAGTTACAAAAGCTAATATCTCTGTTAGAGTTAGTGATAACTTTATGAAATCTGTTATTAATGCAGAAACTTTGATTCTTAAGTTTATTACAGATACAGGAGAAGTTATAACTAAAGAAGTTGAAGCTTATCCTATTTTTAGAAAATTAGCAGAGATGAATTGAGATTATGCAGAGCCTGGAATTTTATTCTGGGATGCTATTAAAAATTGGAATTTATTAAGTAATAATCCTGATTTTGAATATGCTGGAGTTAATCCTTGTGCTATGTAAGTGATTGATAATCAAATAATTACGTCAATCTTTGGCTCAAGTAAAAAATTGGGCAAAATCGGTGAATTCTAACCAATTCAAAGAGGTGGAATTTGTTTGTTAACAAATTTATTACTATCTTTGTTGTATGAAAATACCGAGATAACTTCCTAAATTACGAAAGGTTAGGAAGTATTGTAACGCATAGTGAGTGAATAAATATAATCTCACCACGAGTGCCCAATACTAATTTACTATGATAATATATAAAGTAACGAATAAAATTAATAATAAAATTTACATTGGTCAAACTATTAATTCTTTAGAACATAGAAGGAAACAACATGAAAAAGATTGTAGACGAAATAAGTACTATAATAATCGTTTTCATAATGCACTTATTAAGTATGGATTTGATAATTTTATCTGAGAGTGTCTTTGTGAATGTGTTTCTATTGAAGAATTAAATAGTAAAGAACAGTTTTATATTTCTGAATATAATACAACAGACAAAACTTTAGGTTATAATTTGAAGCTTGGAGGAAATAATGGAGGTAAATGTTGTGATACTACAAAAACTAAGATTAGTTTAAGTAGCAAACAAAAGTGAACTAATCCTGAAATTGCTTCTAAAATGTTAAATGGCCTTAGAAAAGGAACTGAAACCGTTAAACAAAAAGGTTTAAAAAATTATGTACTTCGTAAATGTATTTATTGTGGCACTGAATTTAAATGTAAACCTTATGATTCTAAAAAGTATTGTAGCCTAAAATGTGCAAATAATGACCCTAAACATTATTTAATAGGAGTGAAAGCTGCTTCAACAAAGATTCAAGAACAGTATCAAAACTCAATATCTTTAAAAATAAAACAGATTGAAGATTGAGTTAGAAAAAATAAATGACTGCTACAGAATGTAAAAATGAATAATTTAACTTTTATTCAAGATTTATGTGCATGTTTAAATGTGAAAGACTATAGAACTGTTGCAAAAATACTTAATGTAAACAATAAGAAAGATTTAGTTACAAAATTAATAGAAATTAGTAAAAATGTATGCTAAACTGGTCTGAATTAACAGACGTATCAGGTAACTGTATGGAGGAAACTCCCAGAAATAAAGGATAAAAAGCCTTTATGATAATAAATTGGAAGAGCCCTTGCCGAGTGGGGGATCGTGTTTACTCGGAAGTATAAATCTTGCAGAATTTGTTACAGAATGTGAAACATTTGACTTTGCAGGATTTAAAGATACTGTTAAAAAAGCAGTAGTTGCATTAAATGAAGTACTTGATGAAGGTCTTCCATTACATCCTCTTATTGAGCAAAGAGAATCTGTTAAAAATTGGAGACAAATTGGGTTAGGAGTAATGGGGTTAGCAGACATGTTTATAAAACTAGGTATTAAATATGGAAGTGAAGAATCTATTAAATGGATTAATATGATTGGAACAGAAATGATCTTTTCAGCCTTAGAAAGTTCTAATGAACTAACAGTAAGTAAAGGAGCATATCCAATGTTTAATACAAAAGTTGTAGATACACCTTTCTTTCAAGCACTTAATACTAAAGAAAATAACCTCCGATATCAAGAACTAAGAAGTAATATTCTTTTACGAGGATTATGTAATTCTCAGTTATTAACTTGTGCTCCAACTGGCAGTATTGCAACCATGCTAGGAGTGTCTACAGGTTGTGAACCAATTTTTGCAACCTCTTATACACGTAAAACTGAATCTTTGGTAAATGAGGAAAAGTATTATAAAGTATACACTCCAATTATAAAGAAGCTTATTGATGAAGGATTTTCTGAAGAAGCTTTACCCGAGTATGTGGTTACATCAGAACAGATTCCATATAGAGAAAGAATTAAGGTTCAAGCAACTTTACAGGAGTTTATTGATGCTTCTATTTCTTCTACTATAAATCTTCCAGAGTCAGCTACTGTTGATGATGTAGAAACTATTTATAGATTAGCTTGGGAGGAAGGTTTAAAGGGTGTTACAGTTTATCGTTCTGGATGCAAAAGGGGTGCAGTCTTATCAAAGAATCCCGTAATTAAAGAATGCCTAAAACGTCCTGAATCTGTTGAAGCTAAACTAATTAGATTTAAGAATGGTTTTGAGAATTGGATTGCATTTGTAGGTCTCATTGATGGAAGGCCTTATGAAATTTTTACTGGTATTAACAATATAGAAGATTTTCCAATTCCCACCTCAATCACTGAGGGAGAAATTATTAAAGTAAAAGACTCTTTAGGCAAACGATATGATTTTCAATATACTGATAAATACGGGTATACTAACCGTTTAGGAGGACTTTCTCGCATCTTTAATCAAGAATACTGGAATTATGCTAAATTAATATCTGCTTTATTAAGAGGTGGTATTGAATTAGATAAGGTAGTTAAGATTATTGATGGAATGCATTTTGAGTCAGATACTCTAAATACTTGGAAGAATGGTGTAAAGCGTGCTATTAAAACTTTTATAGTTGATGGAGTTACTTCACATGAAGTTTGCCCAGATTGTGGTGAGCATTTGATATACGAAGGGGGATGTACTATATGTAAAAATTGTGGGTTTAGTAAATGTGGATAGATCCGTGCTTTAGATCACAGGGTATTGCCAAGTATAAAGAATTAAAAGATGATGGCAAGTTTGAAGGGCTAACCAGAGTACAAATTATTAAATTACTACGTAGTGAAACTGGACTTGGTTTAGCAGAATGTTCATCTATCTATAGAGAATTAAATACTATGACTATTCTATTAGATAAACTAACTGATGATAAAACTGTTATAGGTAATATTCTCACTGGGCTTAAAAAGAAAGGCGGCTATTGCCCATGTAAAATTGGGAAAGAAGACGAAAATCTCTGCCCTTGTAAAGAATATCGTGATACAGGACATTGTCATTGTACATTATACAAGAATGCCTAAATATACATTACACGTTCCTGTTTATGGATCGTTAGATCTTGTGATTACAGCAGAGAACGAACAAGAAGTACTAGAGAGGTACTTAGAAGAAAGAGATAACTTATTAAAGTTTAATGATGGAAAACTGCAAGATGACTTAGATATATCATATGTAGTTCAAATTAATGATAAGACACAATGTTAAAAATTATTATCCTTATCTTTTTAGGGTTGGAAATTCTTTCACGTGCAATGGCGTTAGGGAATGATGACCTCAGAAATAAAATGGCAATGATGCTGGAAGATACTGCAAAAGATTTCAGACTGAATGGTTCTAAAACCAAAATGAGCCTTGCAGTATGGATATTATTCTTTATTGCAGTTCTTTTATGCTAGTAAATATAAAGAAATTAGTTCCTGAGGCTGTACTTCCACTATATGCTAAAGTGGGGGATGCTGGAATGGATTTAGTTGCTACTTCAGTTGATTATAGTAATGAGTACTATATCGAATATGGAACTGGGTTAGCTGTTGAAATCCCTGAAGGCTATGTTGGTTTGATCTTTCCTAGAAGTTCTAATAGTAAAAAAGATTTACAGCTTTGTAATTCAGTGGGTGTAATAGACTCTGGTTATAGAGGAGAAATCAAATTACGTTATCGGAGAATTATTAACCCTACTCCTAAAAGAAATTTTGTAGTAACTGACGTACAATGACAAGAAGAACTAGATAGTAATACGCCTATACAACGTATAAAAGCGGATTTCTCTTGTTATGGCATCGGAGATAAGGTAGGACAAATTATAATTATGCCAATTCCATTTATTAGCTTTATAGAAGTTCAGGAATTATCCGAGACTGTTAGAGGTGATGGTGGGTTTGGTTCAACAGGAAAATAATGACCTCAGAAGAAATAACACAAACTCTACGAGACGATTTAGTGCAAACTATCTATAATTTACAAGATAAATTTCTTAATTTTGAACTTGGAGATGAACAAGTAGATGTACTAGTTTCAATCTTTATCTTTTTACGTAAGAAAGGATTTGACGAGTTAGTTCTTTCTGGTCCTGGAGGAAGTGGAAAATCTGCTATAACCAAATTAATCGTTCTATACCTTGAGAAGCAATGTATTCCTTACATTTTAGCAACTCCAACAAATAAAGCTTGCGGAGTACTTCATAATTATACAGAACGTGACGTTGTAACACTTCATAAACTCCTAACTTTAAAACCTACTATTGATATAATTAATCTTGACTTTAAAGACCTTCAATGGAATGCTGATTCAATCTCTTCAGGCATTCCATTGAATGGGGTTTTAATTATTGATGAGTGTTCTATGATTAACTCCGATTTATATGAGTTTATCAAAGAGAGAGCTAAGATTAAGCAATGTAAAGTAATTTATACTGGAGATGATAAACAACTATATCCAGTTAAAGAAAAGGAACTATCTAAACCTTTTCAATGCAATCATCAATATTATTTAAGTAAAGTTTATAGACAGCAGGAAAATAATCCTCTATTGGATATTTTAAACACACTTAGAGATCATTCAATTAAACAATTTTATGAAATTCGTTCTCCTGAAGGTAATCTTGTAATATTCCATCATTGGAGAAAGTTTGTGTCTTCTGCCTCACATTTATTTAAAAAATCAGTAGATTTAGGTAATCCAGGGATTGTGAAATTACTTGCCTATACAAATAAGCGAGTAGAAGCTTTTAATCATATTCTTCGAGATTCTATATTTCAGAATGAATCTGAATATAATGTTGGAGAAATTTTAATGGGTTATGATACTTGTAGTTACAAAGACAAACGAGTATTCAAATCTATGGAATTTGAAATTATAAACTCTGCAGAATACATTGTGACGAATATAGTTCCTGGACATTGTCAATTAGGATACATTACATATAAAGGATATTATTTAACCCTTCGTCCAATTAACACAGAATATTCAGAGGATGAAATATTTATTATTTCAAGAGATACTAATGAGAAAGACTTAACTGCTTTAGCTGCATATATAGAACTAATGCGTTTAGATGCAATTCAAGCGCGTTCAAAAATAGCAGCATCAAAATTATGGAAAGAGTATTTTCGAGTTATGGAATCTTTTACTACCCCTGTTGATTTAGTCTATGGAAATAGAACCGTAAGAAAGAAAACTCTTGACTATGGTTACTGTCTATCTGTTCATAAATCTCAGGGTTCAAATTATGATAACATATTAATAGATATGGGTAATTTATTTACCTGTAAAAATAAAGAAGAGTTAAGGCAACTACAATATGTAGCTTTATCCAGAACTCGTAATAATATTAGTATGCTTATTTAAATGCATGATATATTAATTTCTAGAGATTCTAGAGGAAAAGTTAGAGTTGTTGATATTTCATATGAATGAAATGATACAACCCATAGTTTTTTAATTATTAGAAAAACATCTCAATGAGGAGGTAAAGTAACTAACCAACCAATCATTGAAGTTAAAAGAGGGAAGGCGCAACGTACAGCTGCAGAACAAGTTAAATTGGAGTATAACAGTAATGTTAAGAAATACCTTGATAAAGGTTATAAGAACATTCGTGATTTTAAAATAGAGTCATTAGATGATGTGGATGATCCAGGCAAATTACTTGGGGATATAACTACTGATCAATCTGGTGCACCTAAGCCAATGTTAGCTAAAAGTTTTGACGGTGTAGCTACCTCAACATTTGAACATGAGTTTTATGGCTCAACAAAAATTGACGGAACACGATGCCTTATGCATTGAAATGGTTCCGAAGTAACTACATCCTCAAGAGGAGGAAACAACTATGATGTTGCTGCTAATTATATTAGGAAAGATCCTAAAGTAATGAAGTGGCTTAAAGAACATCCTGACATATGACTGGATGGAGAATTATATGTACATGGATTACCTTTGTCTTATATCTCTGGTATTGTTAGACTTCAAACTTTGGATGAAAAACATAAACAGTTAAAGTATTATGTTTATGATTTAGCTATCCCTGATGTAAAATTTAAGGATAGATTAAAGATTTTAAAGGATTTTGAGAAAGCTGTTTCTGATTCTGACAAAATTGTAATGGTTAAACATGTAAAAGTATCTGGATGGCTAAATATGAAAGCTCTTCATGATCAATATGTTAATGATGGTTGGGAAGGTTTAGTAATTAGAAATCCTGATAAAGAATATAAGTTTGGAACACGAGACAATCGTATGATCAAACTTAAAATGTTTGAAGATCATGAATATAAAATTCTAGATCTAGTAGATGGCCTTAGAGATGAAGATTTATGTTTCTTAATGGAAACTAAAGAAGGATATCAATTCAAGGCTAAGCCTATGGGAGATAGAGCTTTAAAACAATGATATCGTGATCACATTGAAGAATTAAAAGGTCAAATGGGTACTGTAAAACATTTTGGAATGACTAAAACAAATACTCCAGTACCTAATCTCCCTGTATTTAAAGCAGTTCGAAATTATGAATAAAAATTTAGAAAACATTATTAATCAACTAATTGATTATTACAAGGAAGTAAATGATCTAAAAGAATCAGGAATAGATATATCTAAATTAGCTGCTCACAAAGTATTATATAATTTATATACTCAAATGCTAATTGATTCTGTTGGATTAAGTAGAGCTTTAGCAATTCAAAGATATGCAGAATAGATCGGAAGAGCGTCGTGTAGGGAAAGAGTGTAGATCTCGGTG